>Ga0334896_1000043_pt1 | contig 188183 bp, 175 predicted proteins | sample GraSluR3_MG_8_FD_207734 | JGI IMG/M metagenome (GOLD analysis project Ga0334896, IMG submission 207734) | Sludge microbial communities from methane-producing bioreactor in Wageningen University, Netherlands - Granular Sludge_27_06-R3 | ecosystem: Engineered > Bioreactor > Anaerobic >... | reverse complement strand
CGGCTGGCCAGTTGGCAACAAAAAGCAACAGATCGTATGCAAATTCGCCATTTTGCAGGGTGTTTTTACACCAAACCGGAAATCTTAGGTCATAACAAACCAATGGTTTTATTTTCCATCCTTTGAGCTCAACAAAAAGTTGTTGCTCTCCCGGGCGGATGCGTTTGTGTTCGCCTCCAAGTCTGAAAACATGCCTTTTGGCGTAGGTTTTATACTTGCCATCGGGCTGCATCCAAATCAGGGTGTTTTGAAATCCGGAATCAGCCTTGAGCAGGATGCTCCCTGTGATAACCGACTGGTAGTAGGCTGCCAGTTTTTGCATCCATTGCATTGTTTTTCCTTCTTTAGGTTCGGCCCATTTTTTAGGATCAACCGGAAAGCCAGTCGTAAAAGTTTCGGGCAGTACGATTAAATCGGTCTGTTGCTTTATGCCAGCAACCAGGGTTTCAATATGATTCCGGTTGGTCTCCGGATTTTCCCAATGCAAATCGGTTTGAATAAAGGCTAAGCTTAAATCTTGCATAATATTTCGGTGGCTTTTTGAAGGGTTTCATCGGTTTTGGCAAAGCAGAATCGCAGCTGATGATTGTTGATGTTCTGGTGGTAGAAGGGAGCCAGCGGAACCGAAGCGATGCCATGCTCTTTGATAAGCTTTTCGGCAAATTCCATTTCGGTCAGCTCGCTGATAGCACTGTAATCAAGCACCTGAAAATAGGTTCCTTTGGCGGGGGTGATTTTAAAACGGGATTGACTTATGTGTTGTATAAAGAAGTCTCTTTTCTGCTGGTAGAAACTACTCAGTTGTTGATAATGAACCGGATTGCTGAGGTATTCGGCAATGGCATGTTGGATGGGTGTGTTCACGGCAAAAACAACAAACTGATGGAGTTTTCTAAATGCCGCCATCAGGTTTTCGGGAGCCAGCAGATAACCCATTTTCCATCCGGTGGCATGAAAGGTTTTGCCAAAAGAGGCTGTCACCAGACTTCGGCTTGCAAGTTCTGGATAGCGGCAAACACTTTGGTGTGTGTTTTCATCAAAGATAAGGTGTTCGTAAACTTCATCGCTGAGGACGAGTATATCGGATTGTCGGGTAAGTGCTTCCAGGGCTTTGAGGTCCTGTTCGGTCAAAAGGCTTCCGGTGGGGTTGTGCGGACTGTTGATAACAACCATGCGCGTACGATTGTTCACCATGCGTTTTACTTCGTCCCAGTCGATATGAAAATCAGGTTGTTTGAGTTGGGCATATTTAACCAGGCCACCACAGGCTTTCACTGCCGGAGCATAGCTGTCGTAGGCCGGTTCAAAAACGATCACTTCATCGCCTTTGGCAACAAAAGCTGCAATAGCTGTAAACAAGGCTTGTGTAGCTCCTGCCGTAACCGTTATTTCTGTGTCGGGCGAATAGTTGATCTGGTAGGTGTTAAAAACTTTTTTGGCTATTGCTTCACGCAGTTTAGGAAGTCCGGGCATGGGGGCGTATTGGTTGTGTCCTTGGCGCATGGCTTTGTTTACCAGCTCAATCAGTTGGGCATCAATGGGAAAATCGGGGAAGCCCTGCGAAAGATTTATGGCCTTGTGTTCGGCTGCCATTTTTGACATTACAGCAAAAATGGAGGTTCCGGTTTGTGGTAGCTTGGAAGGAATGTTACCTTGAAATTGCAGCATAAGCTCATCGTTTTGGTAGTTTGCAAATTTAAGGGTTTTAGTAAGATGAGCTGACCATCATCAACTATTCCTGCTTTATCCAAAGCACTGAATTGTCAGTATCATATTCATTTTCTTCGTAATAGGGATTGTCGGGATCAACAATCCACTCGCCATCGAAATGAATTTGTAAGCATATCTTCCGGGAGGCAGGTGGATAGGAAAGATCCAGCCATTGCTGCGTTGTTGTATGCGGTATCCGTCATGTCGCCATCCGTTGAAGCTGCCTGTTACGATCACTTCGATGGCATCGCTGTGATTTTCAAGCGTAAAAATATGATTGGGTTCAACGGCAATTAAAGAGTTCAGATAAGGTGGTTACCCAATGGTGTAAGGGTTTGCCGGATCGTGTATCCACCTGCCATCGATGATATATTTGTATTCGTGCAGGCCGGGCGCAAGGGCATAACTGGTTTCCCATCCAAAGTCTGTATGGGTTAGCCTGATCTCATCTTGATTGCAGTTGTTGAAGCTACCGGTTAAGATCACTTTATTTGCATTGGAAAAACCGGGCAGCCTGAAATCTATCAGTTTACCAAAACTTAGTACGGAGTTGATATTGCCTGATTCATCGGTTCTGCTGTCTGGATTTTCGGGGTCGGGGATCCAGTTGTCGTCCACTATAAATTTATAGGTATGGGTTCCCTGTTGCAGATACATTGGCAGTTCCCAGCCGTCAGCAGTTGGCTGCAAAAACAGCTCGTTTGGGTTCCAATTGTTAAAACTGCCTGCCAGCTTCACTTTTTTTGCTTGTTCATAACCTTTGAGCTTAAAAGTGTAGTTGTACACAAAAACTACTGAGTTGTTAGTGCCGTGTTCGTTGTTTTCTTTAGGCTTATTAGCCGGATCAACAGCCCATTTTCCATCAATGATAAATTTGTAGGTATGTTTGCCGGGGCTGAGTTTCAGGCAGTGAATCCAGCCGCTATCAACCCTTTGCATGAGTGTTTGCATGGTGTTCCAGTTATTGAACGATCCGGCCAGCATCACTTTTTCGGCAGTACTACAGCACCTAAGAAAGAAGCAGTATTCGTCGTCAATGGCATTAAAAGCAGTTTTATCAATAAGTTGGTTTACCCCGTACAGGGCAGCTAAACCAGGCTGGTAGCCAATATTTTGTTTAAGAAACTCATCCTGAATAAGTTGTGTAATAAATGGGAGTATTTCTTTTTCAGCAGACAGGGCCTTCGAAATCAGGACTTTCTCGTTGGAGAGCGGGATTACTAGCCAGGCTGTACTGTCGTTGATAAAACGGAAATTCTGTTGAAAGAGGTGTTGTGCAACCAGCGAATCGAGGTCGTATTGTTGCACAAATTTGTCTTGCTCATCGGGGCTCATACCCAGCTTAACGATCAGTTCGAAACGTCCGTTTTTGAATGCGTGCGCCTTCAAAGTCGTTTTGTGCCAGCAGTTTAAGGCTTAGAAAAAATGCCAGGAATAAGAATCGGTATTGCTTCATGGCTTTTCGTTTTTATGAAAGTAAATGCCCAGCTGTCTTTTTTTGAGGTTGAAATGAAAAATCCCCTGCTCAAAGAAAGCACAGCCTAACATACCATCAACCGATACCCCCAAGGCATCGTTCATGGCATTTAGATTCGTAACGATAGTTTACATCCCGTTAAGTGAAATATCACCAATTTTAAAATCATTCATCACGCCAAAAAATACCTCAGTGCTTCATTGTCCTGAGCCATGCAGCGTGCTTCTTTTGGTGATGGTTTTCATAATCTTATCGGGCAGGTAGTTGTGCAGTACATTTACTTCGGCACCGGTATTGAGGCAAAAAGTGTGACGCTTGTTGCTAATTCGGCCTTCGATAAAGTAAATCTCGCTGTAGTTGTACATTGGCAATTCCAGGTCGGGCTTAACAACCGGATGCGGGCGCAGGCGATTGCCGGAAGCATCGAGCCTGTAAAGTTCGATCAAATTTTGCCGTAAGTTGATCACCACTTCAAAACCCCGAAACAGGCTCAAGCCAAAGAAGCCAATTATTTTGGTTTGTCGCGCCGCTTCCAGATGACCCAGATCGGCCAGATCAGCTTGTATGTTTTCAAAAAACACCTCATCAAACTGTAAGGATTTAATTTTTTTTTGGCTTAACTTTTCTACCCGGCCGGTTATTCCTCCGGTTTGGTAGCCATTTTTTGGCCGTCCGTCTCTGAAATAGATGCTGTTAAGCACCAGACCCGAAGCACCAGAATCCAGAATGAGGCTGCCCGATACACTGTCGGCCAGCGCATCCAGCAAGATCAGCTTTCCGGCTCGTTTGATGGGGATAGTCAGGCTTTCGAAATCGCTTATGGTTTCATAGCCCAGCTGTTGATCGGGCCGGGGATTTGAAAGTATTACCGTCCAGTCATTTTTTTCATCCCCGGAGGAAATTCGTTCTGCCCTCACATTCCATTGGAAAGCAAATAAAAGGATAACAAGATAAATAATGCTTTTAACAGTCATAAACCGCATTGGGATGATACTCACAAAAGTAGGGTAATTCTAATCAGTTTGTTTATGACAGTCGAAATTTTTTATTCAGTGTGAAACACTTAACAATAGCATTTACAAAGGGTTATCTGTTATAAATCAGTGTTTTCTGTCACAGATGTATGGGCTAATCTATTTTTTGTTTGCCAGATTTCCGTATTATTGCAGCTTTATAAAAGAATCAAAAATCGCATTATGACTGCACAAATCCTTTTTGCGCTGACTTTGCTGATCACCCTGGCAGTATTTGCTTTTACCATGCGGAGGATCTTTTTCAACTTCAGATATACCAAAAAGAAAAAGCTGACCGACTATCCAGCACGTATCAGGGAAACCTTTAAAGTGGCTATTGCCCAGCAAAAAATCTTCCGGCATCCGGTGATGGGCTTTGTTCATGCCTTGGTTTTCTGGGGTTTTATGGTGATACTGTTTGGCAGCATCGAGATGGTTGTTGACGGACTTTTCGGCACGGAGAGAAGTTTTGCTGTGCTGGGATGGTTTTACGATTTTCTGATGGCAACGGGAGATGTGTTTGCAGCTATTATTGCAATCTCAATCCTGATATTTATGTTCAGGAGGATCTTCCTGCATGTGAAGCGGTTTTATGGTCCGGAGATGAAGCCGGTGTCCAAAGCTGATGCCAATCTGGCCCTTTCTTTCATCCTCTTGCTGATGTTGAGCCTGTTGGGGATGAACACCTTTTATCTGCTTGAAATGCATAATGCAGGGCAGGCTTTTGAGGGTGTTTTTCCGGTGAGCCAATCACTGGCTGATCTTTTTGCCGGGATGTCGGATCAACATATCGTTTTCTGGCATCATTTCAACTGGTGGTTTCATATACTGCTAATCTTTGTTTTTGCTAATGTTTTACCATACAGCAAGCACTTTCATGTGTTTATGTCGGTGCCTAATGTGTTCGTCAGCCGTATTGAGCCGCTTGGCAAAGTAGATAATATGGACAGCATCACCAAAGAGGTAAAACTGATGCTTGATCCTGCTGCACCAATGGAAGCCGGGGGGGAGGAAACTGTGGAGAAGTTTGGAGTGGCGGATGCCAACGATATAAACTGGGTGAATTATATGAATGCCCTCAGCTGTACCGAGTGCGGACGCTGCACGGCTGTTTGTCCGGCCAATATTACCGGAAAATTGCTTTCGCCCCGCAAGATTGTGATGGACGTGAGGGCTCGCATGAAAGAAAAAGGTGCCGGACTGATGAAGGAGGGTGCTGCTTTTGATGATGGAAAATCGCTGATAGGTGATTATATCTCCGAGGAGGAATTGTGGGCCTGCACCATGTGCAATGCCTGCGCTCAGGAATGTCCGATCAATATCAACCAGCCTTCGCTCATCCTTGATATGCGTCGCTATCTGGTGCTTGAACAATCCAAAGCACCTTCGGGATTGAACACGGCCTTTACAAATATTGAAAACAATGGTGCTCCCTGGCAGTATTCGCCCGAAGATCGCATGAACTGGGCTGATGAACTTTTTATTAATAAGCAAGCCTGAGAAATCAAGAAAAAACGAACCGATGATAAATACAACTAGTAAAATTAAAATTGAAGTACCGGTGATGGCTGATCTGGCAGCCAAAGGCCATAAACCCGAATGGCTTTTCTGGGTGGGCTCGGCTGGTGCTTTTGACGATCGCTATAAAAAGGTTACCCGCGAATTTGTGAAACTGCTTACCTATCTGGGCATTGATTATGCCGTTTTGGGTATTGAGGAAACCGATAGCGGCGATGTGGCCAGACGTGCAGGCAATGAAATGCTCTTTCAGATGCAGGCACTGCAAAATATTGAAATATTGAATGCTTACGAAGTAAAAAAGATAGTGACCTGTTGCCCGCACGACTTTAACACCCTCAAAAATGAATATCCCGAGTTGGGCGGACATTATGAGGTATGGCATCATTCGCAGTTTCTGGCCGAAAAGCTAAAAGCCGGCAATCTCAAAGGTGTTTCAGATGCTTTTGCTTCTAAGAAAATTGTTTTTCACGATCCTTGCTACCTGGGCAGGGGCAATGGCGAATATGAGGCTCCGCGCTCGGTGTTGGATGCTATTCCCTCAGAAAAGGTTGAGATGAAGCGCAACAAAAGCTTTGGCTTGTGCTGTGGAGCCGGCGGCGGACAAATGTTTAAGGAGGCCGAAAAAGGCAACAAGGAAGTGTTTATCGAACGCACCGAAGAGGCCATTGCTACCGGAGCGGATATCATTGCTACCGCCTGTCCGTTTTGTATGGTGATGATGACAGATGGTATCAAATACAAAAACCAGGAAGAGCGCATGAAAAATTACGATATTGCCGAGCTGCTGAGTTTGAGTTTGGGGCTTTGAGAGTGAGTGATTTAATAAAGTAAAATACCCCAAGATATTATTTCGAATTTATTGCATTTTGTTGATTGAAAAATATTAGCTTAAATTTAAAAAGGGCAAATCTTTCTTTGTCTTTTCAGTCCCAAAAAGTTTGTTATTGCCATCCCAAACAAGATTGATATTACGATCCATTTCTAAATAATCTAACATCCATGATTGATCAATGTTTAAAGGATTTTCAATTACCAATATTAATTTAGCTTGTGGTTTATTTTGTAGATACCTATATTCATAAAGTTGACTAATACCCTTCCTTATCTGAGATCTACTATTTTTATTGTTAGTAGATTTCATTTCGAAAATATAATCCTGATCTAATCTAACAGCAAGATCAATTAATTGATTTGATTTAGGTATTCCCCCAATTTCTCTAATTCTTCGAGCAATAAGATTTACAAGTGTTACGTGAGAATTTGATGCTCTCTCAAGTTTTGCTTGATCTTTGAAAACAAGGATTTCATTAATCGCGTTTGATACACGTTTTTCTATTTCTTCATACTCATTGAGTTCACCTGTTGCTGGTAATAGTGGTTGAGTATAATCATGAATTTTAAAGAATGGAACTTCATTGTTGAAGTTGTTTTGAATCTTAAAGTAACCTGACTCAGATAAATTCAAAAACCCTAACGACCTTGGCCATGCAAGGATTGTTGAGATTCTACGAGGTATCATTGAACTGCCCATGCTAGGTTCAGCAATCAATTGAAGATAATCAATGATTTGCTTTCTTGTTCTGCCTGCTGGGTGCAGCTCCAAATAAGGCAGAAGCTTTTGATAGATTTCAAGGTTTAAAACGGATGAAATAAATAGGGAATTGGAAATTGTTGGATTTTGAACTAAACTGTTGCCTTTAGTTGTTAAAGTTGAATTATTCTTATGATTTTCAATGAACCCTAGCATCTCAGCTGCTTTTCGGTAATACCTTCCTTGACGGTCATCACCTTGTATGCCAGGAACTTTATTTGCGATTTCAAGATCTGTTCTTGCTCCATGCGCAACGGCAAGAACTGTCAATAATACAGATTCAACTCTATCTGCTTGAGGTAAATCACTACTATTAATTCTTCTCATTAGCTTCCGATAATTAAGTATTCTTTAACACGATTATTCTTATTTCCGATTTTATGTGATTGTGTTCCAAATGAATATATGTGATTAATTTCATGTGCTATTACTGTAGTTTTAAATCCTTTTAATATTTCCAGTAATTCTTCTTTAGTTGGTAATGAATTGGAAGAATAAGATACGGCAATAATTGACTTTTTATATTTTTCAAATAATTTTTCAAATTCACTGTATGCTTCAATTTTGTTTGAAAAAGGTGTTCTATAGCTTTTGAACTTTTTGGTCTTCGTGTGTTCTTGAATTTTGATACCATCCCAATTTTTTACAAGTCCTTCAACAAAATGATACCTTCTGACGTAATCATTATCAGACTTAATGCTAAAATAAGGAGGATCCAAATATACTAAATCTGATTGTAAATCGAGATTTTGAGTTTCATAATTAAATGATTTGTTTTGTTGTCCGTTGTTAAAGACAGCCTTATTGATCAGAGAAGTGCTAATAATAAAATGTTCTTTAAGAGAAGTTTTTATATCTTTCCGCCCATCGTCATATCTATGACCGATAAAGGTAAAAATACCTCTTGGTCTCTTTTTCATACAAGCTCTCGAAAGTGCCGCTAATGCAATTGACTTTTTGTATTTGTTATCGAGTAAATCAATATTAGCCCGAACTTGATCTAAAAAATTGTTATCACTGTTAGAAAAGTAAAGATCTCTGAAAGTAGTACTTATAAAATCATTGTCATTTTCCCTATTAATAAGCAATTTAATATCAGATGGTTCGAGATTAATTTCACTATTCTCAATAATAGCATTGGCATTATGATAACTCATTGCCATGAAATCATTACTAATAACTCTTTTGCCTTGACATTTCATGAAGTAGCCAACAATATTGCTTCCTGCAAAAGCATCGTAAAATGACTCAAATTCATATTCTCGCAAAAATTGCCAAATTTCGCCGATGATTTTATTTTTACTTCCCATGTATCGTGAACCCGGGAAGAATTCAAATTGATTTACTAATGTTGGTATGTCTATCTGTGAACTCATTAACTTCCGATTACTATGATATCAATTCCTTTCCTTTTACTTGCATCACTATTAATTAATCGCTTTGTTTCAATTCGTTTGATTTCAAAATTTTTGTACAATTCAAGAATCACAGGATGCTCTGAATTAGTCAAAATTACATGACAACCCATATTCACTAATCTTTCGAATTCTTCCTTTAGGGCTATCTGGTCATCATGATAAAAAAACTCCTTCGTATACCTCTTAAAATCGCTGTACTTACCCACAGGGTAATATGGTGGGTCTAAAAAGATGAAATCACCCTTACGTGCATATTTTTTTAGTGTTTCTGTATAATCTGCAAATTCAATTATTGTGTTTTGCAAAAACTCACTAGCGTTTCTTAATCCCTCACTATCCAAGAAACTACCTGTTCTTTTACCGTATGGAACATTAAATTTACCTTTTTTATTAACACGATATAGGCCATTAAAACATGTTTTATTCAAATAAATTAATCTTGCGGCTCTTTCAATATTTGATAGTTTTTCTGTATCCACAGCCCTAATATTGTAGTAAAAAGTTTCATTGTTTTTGAAACTCTCAAGATGGGATATCACATCTTCAACAGAATTTTTTATGGCCTTATATGTAATTATTAATTCAGAATTTAAATCACCGATAACAGCATTCGTGGGATTTAAGAAAAAATAAAACGCTCCTCCACCTATGAATGGTTCAATGTATTTATTAAAGACCTTTGGTGTATATTTAACTAGTTCTGGAATTAGTTGTGTTTTTCCACCTGCCCATTTGAGGAATGGTTTTATTCCGATTTCTGTTGGAAACAATCCAAGTGGATCAAAAACAGATGGCAATATTTCAACTTCATTATACATTATTTTCTTGTATTTTTTTACCATTAAGATATTCTAAGGTTTCTTCAGCTATTTTCAATGCATCAATAGCATTTTCTTCATCTTTAATTTCGTATGCAATTTTTTCTCCAAGCCAAATTGCTAAAAGTTTATGTTTTGCAATTTTGTAAAAGTTTGCAAGTGCGAGTACTTGCTCTTTTGTTGCTCTTCTCTCTCCTCGTTCGATTTTACTCAATAAAGCCTGATCAATATCTATTGCAGAAGCAACTTGCCTAAGATAAAGTTGACGATGCTCACGTAGAACTCGTATCATGGAACCTAAACCATTCATAGTAGAATTATATTGACTTGACAAGAAACGTCAAAAGTATAAAAGTTTCAGGTATACTTTTAGTTTTACTAAAGTTTTTATCTACTCAAACCTCAAACCCTCCTTTTCCAGTTGTTTTTTAAGTGAGTTTACAGCTTTGTTAAGCGAGCGGACGTCTTTGCCTAGTTCGAAGGAGGTTTGTTGCAATTGTGCCAGAACCGTCAGGCTATTGGCCAGTTGCCGGCCTGAATCCAGTAACAACTGATCGCTGGTGGAGGTGTGTCGTGGCCCATTATGCTGCTGCCATTCAAGCCATTGATTATAGTTCTCAACGGCATTGTTGTAGCTGGTGGTAGCCTGATTCAGCAGTTCGACCTCCCTATTGTAGCGTAAAATCTCGAGGTTGTCCGATAGGTATTTGAGCCTTATATTCAGGGCTTCATGAGGAAAGTAATCGCGATGGATGCGTTGATACTCGGCCAGCATTTGATCCGTTCCATCAAGAGCGATATGTGTGGCTATTGAATCGGCAAAGTGAAAAGAGGCATTTGTTTTTTTGTTGTCAAATTTTTGAAGGATAAAAGCCTGATGCGAAAGCGGCTGTTCGCTAAACTGCCAGATCGGATCGTACGGCATATGTGTGTGACGTATCTGTTCGGGTTTTACCATAAAAAATGCCGGATCGAAACGGGCTTCATAGCGTTTATTAATAATTGAACCGGCTGCCCAGGTTGGGTCGAAAAGCATCCAATGTCTGTCAATTTTTGCGGCTACCCAGGCATGTGGTATTGGGCTTATCATTTGCCCTTGCCGGGTATAGCCACCAATGGTATAGGACTTTATATTAAGTAATTGCAGCACGCTGTCCATAATGCCTGCATAGCCTTCGCAAACACCTTTGCGTTGTTTAAAAGTTCGTTCGATAATCATTTGCGGGCTTTCATTTCGTTTGCTTCCGTGCTGCCGATAGGCTTGCATATCATAGGTGATGTTGTTGCCCAGCCACCAATAGAGGGCGGCTGTTTTGTCTTCATCCTGCCGAAAGTTTTGATCAATAAATTCAGCCAGGTCTGCAATTTCCCTGAAAGCTGATTTCTCTTTCCTGAACGTGCTCTCAATGCTGCTCCAATCAGGTGGATCATCTGCAAAGGCAAGCTGAAACCCTGCCAGAAAGCCAAAAATCAATAGAATAAGCTGCCTTATCATAGCATAGAAACGTTGATTCAGCAGGCTTATTTTTTTTGCTTAAAAAGAAAAATCCCGACGAGTGCAATACTGCCGGGATTTAAATTATTTTGTATCAGTTGTTACTCAACCATTACAGCTTCTTTAACCGCTTTATGCGCTTTTGCTGATTTTAATACCGGACGATCATTTACGATCACCATTTCATTAATCAGGTTTTGAGCTCCAGCAAATTTGTCGATAATCAGCATTACATAACGAATATCCACATTGATGGTGCGTTGCAGCTCTGGCTCAAAGGCAATGTCGCCACTCATGGCTTCCCAGTTGCCATCAAAAGCCAGACCTATCAACCGGCCTTTGGCATCGATCACCGGGCTACCGGAGTTACCGCCGGTGATGTCGTGTGTGGTAAGCATATTCACTGTCATACTGCCGTCTTTGTTGGCATACGGACCGTAGTCTTCTGTTTTAATAATTTCCTTTAACCGATCGGGCACTACAAATTCCCAGGTGGTTGGATCTTCTTTATCAAGAATACCTTTGGTGGTAGTGATGAAATCATAATGAACAGCATCGGCCGGATAATAATCTTCGACGGTTCCATAGGTTAGTCTCAGGCTGAAATTGGCATTGGGATAGTATTTTTTGTCAGGTTGCATCTGGCGCAAACCAGCCATAAACAAGCGATTGCCTTTATTGAGCTGGTCGTAGGCATCACCGGTTTTGCTCATCATTTCGTTGTAGGATGCAATGAATGCGCGAACCAGCTCAAAAGCAGGATCTTTTAAAATGGTTTTTGCTTTTGGACTATTGAGCAATGCATTTACTGAGGATTCGGAGACAAATGTTGATTTTTTGAAAACATCAGCAGCGTATGCATCAAAATTACCTTTGTACTTATCGGCTATTTCTTTCAGTGCTTCGGGTTGCTGATTGGCAGGAACATCTTTGTAATACATCTGCATCATGCTTGCCAGCAAATTTTGGTCGATACCCCTGTCGTAGTTTTTAAAATGTCCTTCTAAAGAGGCTTTGAGGCGATCGGTTTGCTGAACGATTTCGGCCTCATCAGTTTTTTTATCTTCAAGCAGTTCAGCCAGTTTGTTAAAACGGTTGGCAAAGCCAAGGATTTCGGGGCCGCGCAACACGGCTTCCATCATATACCAGCGAGCCAGGTTGTATTCGCCTATGGTGTTGTAAGCATTTTCGATCAGTGGCAAAGCCTCACCATAAGTCGATTTCATTGCAGGATTTTCAGAAAGCCATTGATTGAAATCGGCTTCAATCTGACGTTTTTTGTCGGCAACTTTCAGGCGTTTCAGGCCTTTGGTCTGGCCAATAAAATACTTCCAATAGTTGGCAGTTCCGGCATATTTTGAGGCATATTGCAAGCGGGTTTTTTCGCTGGCATCCATACCTTCGCGCATCACACGTAATTTTTCTTCACGGATTTTTACAATGGTCGGATTGCTTTCTTTTACGGCCATATCAACTCCCCATGAGGTGAGGTACCTGTCGGTGCTTCCGGGGTTTCCGAGAATCATAGAGAAGTCGCCTTTTTCAATTCCGGCTATTGATATTGGTAAAAAATGACGGGGCTTGAAAGGTTTGTTTTCAGGGCTGTAATCAGCAGGTTTATTATCCGGTCCGGCATACACCCTGAAGATGGAGAAGTCGCCGGTATGGCGGGGCCACATCCAGTTATCGGTGTCGGCTCCAAATTTACCGATGGCCTCTGGCGGGGTGCCTGCAAGACGGATGTCTTTGAAGGTTTCGTAGGTAAGCAGATAAAACTCATTGCCTTCAAAATAATCTTTTACCACAGCATCGTAATGTGTGTCTTTTGTGGCCTCTTTTACTATTGCTTTGCGGTTTTCGTTCAGCTTGTCGTTTCTTTCTTTCTCTGTCATTTCGGCCGAAACACCTTCCAGCATACGAGCGGTTACATCATCCATGCGGATAAGAAACTGGGCTGTGAGGCCTGGAATAGGTATTTCTTCTTCCATATTTTTTGCCCAAAAGCCATCAGAGAGGTAATCGTTTTCGACTGTACTTACCGACTGAATTGAACCATATCCACAGTGGTGGTTGGTAAGCAACAATCCCTGATCTGAGATGATCTCGCCAGTGCAGCCTCTGCCAAAAATTACGATAGCATCTTTCAGGCTGCCCTGATTAACACTGTAGATTTCTTCGGCTGTGAGCTGAAGTCCCATTTTTCGCATGTCCTCATAATTGAGCCGGTCAATAAACATTGGAATCCACATGCCTTCATCGGCTTTCACTTCCATGCGAAACAATCCCAGGCCAAGCACCATCAGGATCAACAAGTTTTTCATTTTAAACATCATATCAAGTTTAGTTAGATAATAATTTTTTTCCGCCACAAATTTAGCAATTTAAGGCTTTCAATAGTGCAGTGAGTGCATTGCTGAACAAAAAATCTGCCATGCTGTTTGTGCTTTATGCAAAAGTTATGGGACGAGAGATTTTCGCAGGAAGAGTATATCTACGGCGAATCACCAAATGAATTTTTTAAATCGACACTAAAGGATTTGCCTCCCGGTAAGCTCCTGCTTCCGGGCGAGGGCGAAGGACGTAATGCGGCCTGGGCTGCCTGCCGAGGATGGGATGTTGTAGCTGTGGATTACAGTCATGCAGGCAAAGCCAAAGCCCTGAAACTTGCTCAAAAACATCAGGTAAAGCTGGATTATCGTGTACAGGATCTGGCAGATTTGAACTTTGCGGAAAACTCATTTGACGCAATTGCCCTGGTTTTTGTTCATCTGCCGGCATCAGTCAGAAAGCGGGTGCATCAAAAGTTGATTCGAAGCCTAAAACCCAATGGATTATTTATTCTGGAGGCCTTTCATAAGGATCAGTTACAGCATAATACAGGTGGGCCCAAAAATGCTGAGATGCTATATGACAGTGCGCTGTTGAATTCAGATTTTGGAGACTTACAACTAAGGCAACTTACTGAAACACGCACGATGCTCAATGAGGGCAATTGGCACAAAGGCCAGGCGGCAGTAGTACGGTTTATTGGTAAAAAACCAAATGAGCTTGCTAGGCCAAAAAGGAATAAATCGTTTCGAGCAATTGATGGCGGTCGATAGGTTTTGTGATGTAGGCATCGCAACCCGCTTCCTGGGCTTTTTGTATTTCAATATCCATGGCGTAAGCTGTTTGGGCAATCACAGGCAATTCGGGCCGGAGCTTTTTGATGGTTTCCGTAGCTACATATCCGTTGGTGCGCGGTAATCTGATGTCCATCAAAATCAGGTCTATTTTTTCTTTTCCTTCACGAATTATATTGATGGCTTCATCGCCATCCATAGCCCAAAGCACCTTTACCCGGGTTGGACGAAGCATCACCAGCAGCAGGTTGTAATTCATTTTTTCGTCTTCAACAATTAAAATTTGCTTGTCGGGCCAATGATAGGAATGTTTTTGTTCGGTGATCGAAATGCTTGGTTTTGATTCTATTTGCACAATGGCAGCCGGAATGGTAAAACGAAATTCAGATCCCGATCCCGGCTCGGATTTTAAACTTACTTTCCCTTCCAGCAAATCTATCAATCCTTTGATGATTGAAAGTCCCAAACCTGTGCCGCCGTATTTTTTCGTGCTGCTGTAGTCCAACTGCCTGAAGCGCTTAAAAATGAGTTCGTGCTTGTCTTTGCTTATGCCAACACCAGTGTCTTTCACAAAGAAATGCAGTTGACGGTCAACTATTTCATAACCCATTTCAATGGTGCCGGTTTCGGTAAATTTAAAAGCATTATCCAACAAATTACTAAATATCTGCTGCAACCTTACAGCATCAGTATTTACAGTAAGATTGCTGATATGTGCGGGTGTATTGAGTTTGAAGTCAAGATCCTGTTTCCCCTTTTTAGTACGCAGCTGATCATACGAACGGTAAAGATTATGCATCATTTCATTGAGCACAAAATTGGTTTTATGCAGACGCATTTGTCCGGATTCAATCTTGGCAATGTCGATGATATCGTCGATTAAACGGAGCAAAACCTGACCACTGTCGAAGACAATTTGCGAGTATTCTTCTCTTTCGTCTTGTGGCAGATCGGGATCGCGCAAAAAATCAACAAAGCCAATGATATGATTCATTGGGGTTCGGATTTCGTGCGACATGCTGGTAAGAAAGGCGGTTTTAAGCTTATCAGATTCTTCTGCTTTTTCGAGGGCTTTGATCAGTTCGTATTCGGTCATTTTTCGTTTCGAAACATCCCCAATAATCAGAATAAAGGAGAGGGCATCGCTCATTTTGCTCGAAACAACGGTTCCTCTGCACTTAAAATAAGCATCTTTGTCTTTGTTGAGGGTAAATGGAGCTTCGATATCAAAACCAACTTTCTGGTCGATCATCTGACTGATTTTCCGGCTAAGTTCAGTCCCCAGAAAAGGTTTAAAATTTTTCACATTCATCTTGTTGATGATGTCGGCGGCCGTGGTGTCGAATGTCTTTAAAAATGCCGGATTGGCTGCTGTGATATAGCCATAACGATCAAGGTTTAAAATAGCAAGTGGGATATTGTTTATCGTAACTGCCAACCTGTGTTCAATATCTTTTTCTGATTGCTGGTTTTGCAGATGAAGTTGTTCCTGAAGTTTCGAAACTTGCTGCTTCAGCGAAGATATTTCTGCCAGAAGTGCTTGTTTTGTTTTACTGTTATCTTCCATCGGTATATCCGGGTATATCCTTCCGTTTAGTTTTCTGACAAGTTTTAATAAAATTAATGTTTCATACGTTAAAAGCAGCGTGAAGGTTACCCCTAAAAACGAAAACTTCCTAATATTGTTCGGCTACTAAAATTTTTACGGGTATAACTCTGCCTTTTTGACTAAAAAAGTGTACGAAATAAAGCCCGTTTTTAATTTGTTGTGGCAGCTTAAGTGCATCCTGATTTGAAGTGATTTGCCAGCTTGCCAATTGATGGCCGGCTATGTCGAAAAGGATAGCTTTCTTCAAAGAAAGGTGAGTTTTAAAATGAAGGATATTTCCATAAATTGGATTTGGAAAAATTGTCATTTCCTGATTGCTGGTGTTTACACTTAAACCAGGAAATACGCCACAATCTTGAATAATTTCGAGACTTTTTTCCCGGATTTGAGGCAGCATGGCATACAAAGCATCACCCGGACAAGCTGTTGAACAGCCATCGCGATGGCCGGCTATGGTTCCAAGCTCCTGATTGAGCGGATGAGCTGAACTTCCTTCCGGATCGAGATTTGATTGGATGGCCTTCCAGCTGATAAGTTTGTTTAAGGTGTTGATTGCCGCTTCGTTTGGAACCTGTGTCATAAAAGTGCCAAGCAAACAAATGCCCATTGTGCCTGAATTACTGGCACAAAAATGCGCACCAAGCACATTGTCCTGCATCAGATTTTCGCCCGGATCGCGACCGGCAAATAATACACCATCCGGACTGATAAGATAATTATAACCCATGTCGGACCAGCCATTTACTTCGGTGTGATACAAATAAATACTACGAACGAGGTTTACATAATCAGTTATTTCGTTATCGGTTGCCGAATGATGAATAATCTGATGGCTCACGGCGTTTGGAATTCTGTCGTAATCAGGATCGGGAAGTCCTTGGCGCCATTCTTCCTGCATGATCATGTCAGGATGTGTGCAGCTGTCGCTGGTATAATTTTCGCGCTTTAAATTTTTATTTAATTCCGGAGTATGAATGAGATAGGCTGATCTTATTTGCTGCTGATCTGCCTCAAAAATTCTAAAACTTGTTTGGGCACTGTCAAAAACAATGAGATTGCTCATAAGCAGGCCATTACTGATCGGGGAATGTTCATCCGGAATGATTTCATAATTCCTGCCTGCTACCCTGATGCTTGCCTTTGCTGATGGTGTTGGATCCATTTCAAAAGCAATGGCCCTGAATTCCCGGCTCTGATATTTTGTGGTATTTTGTTCAAGTGTGATCTTTGTAACCCATTGCGCCTTAACAGGTAAGCTTATCATACAGCCAATGCCAATCAATAAAATCCAAAAATATTTCATCGATAATCTCTCAAGTTTTGTCGTTTTCGACTGGCAAAATGTGGCTATTCCCAAAAATTAAAACCTTCCTGTAAGCAGGGTTTGAAATTATTAGTTTCCAATGTTGATTTTCCAGTTAAAAACTACTCTTTATAACAGATTTTAGAAATACAAAGGAAAGCTTTTTTCGAATTTGACAGAGAAAGTAAATCAAATAAATTAAAATGAAAATGCCCGTGAAATAAGATTCACAGGCATTTCGGGGGTAAAAACAATAATGAAAAACTAATTAGTTGCTTATGTTGGCTGAAACGCTACTCGTGCTCTCGTTGATGAAGTAGAAAGTTTTTCCACTATAATCTGCACTGCTGATTTTGATTGGGGCAACCTGCACAATTGAAGCTCCAGTGCTCAGGCTGCTCAGGTCGTCAGCCGTAAACTGGCACGAAACAGCATTTCCGGGCAGCACTTTTAACACACTTCCAACCTGAAAATAAACTGAATCAGCATTGTTTACAGAAGCCACGGTCAGGGTATATCCGGATTTGGAAACATCCGAACTGCTTGTAACAGCACCTACACTCGGGAAAGCTGTGTTAACCGTATGCGAAAATGATGGAATATTGCCATTTCCGGAAACATCCCAGGTAATGCTGCCACTCAGATCGATACCAGTCGGGTTGGTGAGCGATGGGGTGAAAGCATAGCTGTTATTGGAGTGTTTTGTGAGGGCATTGCCTTTGAGCTCAACTGTTCCGGCATCGGTGAATGAATTGTAAGCATCATCAGTAAACACCGCTACTCCCAGACCTATTGTCGTGGTAACATCTCCGATAGGTGTTGAGGTTATGTTTTGGGTTTTGATAGCGACAAGAGTTCCTGATCCCATCTGTGGCATCGGATTATCAGTGGGAGGGTTATCGCCGCCACCCGGATCTGTATTGTCGTCATCTTTTTTATTACAGGAAGCAAGCGTAAAAGCTGCCACGAAGATACCTGCCAGGGCAAGCTGGCTGAGGTTTCTAAAATTTAAATGAATTGATTTCATACTCTTTAGTTTTTGAGGTTTTTTGATTAATGAATAGGTGACAAAATTAGGCTGGCTGGCAGACAAAAATACTGTGGTAAAATACTGATTTGCATCCGTATATTACCGTAGATTATACCTGAAATGGACATTATAAGGAAGGAAAACCAGTCCTTTTTGCACAGGCAGAAAAAAAATCGGTTAAATTTACTTTCGGATTTTCTTAGAATAATTTGGCAAAAACCGGCCAGGGTTCATCCTGAGGCAAAGGTGCCTGAAAAGTTAACATTGCTTTTGTTACCGGATGCTGAAAGCTTAACTTCCAGGCATGAAGGCTGATAGAAGCATCGGGGTTTGATCTTTTTGCACCGTATTTAAGGTCGCCTTTCACCGGACAGCCAATGGCAGCCAGTTGCGCCCGTATTTGATGATGCCTGCCGGTGAGCAGGTTTATTTGGAGCAGCGAATAGTGATCTGCCTTTGCCAGTAAGTTGTATTCGAGGATGGCTTGTTTGGCACCCGGAGTCTCTGCCGAAACAGCGTATGATTTATTCTGTTTTTCGTTTTTCTTCAAAAAATGAATGAGTTTGTCAGTGGGCTTTGGAGGAATGTTCTTAACGATGGCAAGATAGGTTTTGTGCCAGTTTTTATCTTTTAGCTGCATCGTCAAACGGCTCAGTGCTTTGCTCGTTTTGGCCAGCAGCAGCACACCGCTCACAGGCCGGTCGATGCGATGCACCAGGCCAATAAAAGCAGCACCTGGTTTATTTCCTTTCCATTTCAGGTAGTCGGCAGCCTCAACGAGCAAAGAAGCATCACCGGTTTTGTCGCCCTGCACCAATTCGGATGGCCGTTTGTTGATCACTAAAAGGTGATTGTCTTCGAACAATACGCGCGATTCAAACGGATGCGGCATATACAAAACAAGAGTTAAGGGAGGTGATTAATATTGTTCCCGTTCATTAGGAAAGTCAGCAGTTTTTACATCACTAATGTAACTAAAAACAGCCGTTTTGATTTCGTCGTGCAGGTTGTGATAGCGACGCAAAAAACGAGGCGAAAACTTTTGATTAATGCCCAGCATATCATGCAAAACCAGCACCTGACCGTCCACCTGATTGCCGGCGCCTATACCAATAATTGGAATTCTGACACTTTGTGTTACTTCGGCTGCCAGATGTGCAGGAATTTTTTCGAGCACGATGCCAAAACAACCTGCCTGTTCCAGGATTTTTGCATCACGTCTCAGCTTTTCAGCTTCTTTATCATCGGTAGCCCGCACCACATAAGTACCGAATTTATTGATGCTTTGCGGTGTGAGGCCAAGATGCCCTAAAATCGGAATGCCGGCACTGAGGATTCTGTCAACCGATTCCACAATTTCTTCGCCGCCTTCCATCTTGATGGCATTGGCTCCTGACTCTTTCATAATCCGAATGGCCGACGAAAGGGCTTCTTTTGAATTTCCCTGGTAGGTGCCAAAAGGCATATCCACAACCACCAGCGATCTTTTTACTGCCCTGGCCACCGAGCTGGCATGATAGATCATCTCGTTTAAAGTGATGGGCAAAGTGGTTTTATGCCCCGCCATAACGTTAGAGGCACTATCGCCCACTAAAATCACATCAATGCCTGCTTCGTCCAGGATTTGTGCCATCGAATAATCGTAAGCCGTAAGCATTGCAATTTTTTCACCTTTGAGCTTCATCTCCTGAAGAACATGTGTGGTGATCTTTGGGATATCTTTTGAAGAATACATGATTGTTATGATTTTCATGCAAAAGTAATGTTTTTTAATTGTAGAAAACCTGACTTCTGACCCCAAAAAACTTAATCTTGAGCCCACTCCGAATAGTCAAAAAACTGCTGGATTTTAGCTTTTTTACTCCTGCCCTCTTAAGGGGGAAAGCTAAAAATCAGCAGTTTAAGAAAGTCCCCCTTGAGGGATTTAGGGCAAATTGACTTTTCGGAGAGGACTCAATCTTGCATTTGTGAATCGGCTATTCCTTATTCACGCTGAATCTATTAGTTGTTTTCATTAACTGACTAATCGAATACCGTTTACTGGTCTGTGGTTGAATGGGAGAAAATATATTGTAATTTTGGCCGTTTGTCAGGAAACCGGATTTTCTGATATGTTTTTTACAAAATAATCCAAGGAACTCATGAATTTCAAAAAGATTACCGGCATTTTCGTTGTTTTGGTCACAATTTTGGCAGGATTAAATTCGTGCAGCACAGATGTTGATTTGTATGCTGATTACAAAGATATTACAATTGTTTATGGCTTGTTGGATGCCGGCCAGGACACCAATTTCATAAAAATCACCAAAGCTTTTTTGGGCCCCGGTAATGCCCTGGAGATAGCCAAAGATCCGGATTCGAGTAACTATGCCGAAAAACTGAATGTAATACTTCAGGGACGGAAAAACGGCAACGACCTGACTCCAATTGTATTGGATACCCTTACCATTCACAATAAGCTGGCTGGCGATTCTATTTTTTATTTCCCAAGTCAGTTGCTTTATTACACAGATGCAAGCCTTGATCCGGAAGCTACCTATACCCTGAAAATTGCACCCGAATCGAAAGCCATCGAAGCAGAAACCGATTTGATTGCTTCGTTTGGCGTTGTGAGGCCGGTTAACATGATCAATTTTGCTTCCACCCTTGCCACTCAAATTGAATGGAATTCGGCGCGCGGAGGCAAACGTTATGAGGTGCAGCTCGTTTTTTATTACAAAGAATTACATCCCGGAAATCCGGATACCCTCTACAAGCAACTGGACTGGAATTTGGGAACCCGACATGCCCAAAATCTTGATGGAGGCGAAGCCATGAGTGTGAGTTATATGGGTAGCGATTTCTACAACCGCCTGGGACAACAGCTTGATGACGTACTTAACGTAAAACGCTGGGCAGGCGAAGTGGTGCTTACAATTTCGGCAGGTGGCGATGAGCTGAGTACCTTTATTGATGTAAATGCTCCCTCAAACAGCATCGTGCAGGAAATACCTCAGTACACGAATATTACAAATGGTTATGGAATATTTTCGGCCCGAAGCAAAGCAGAAAAAACATACAAACTCAGTGTACTTAGCGAAACAAAACTGGTTGAAGACTACGATTGGGGCTTTAGATTCTAAGATTGATTCTCACTGACAGGCTAGGTTAAGTCGCGAACTGTCTTTTTGTCATTCCAGTTTATTAGTCCCTTCAATCTCAGCAGATATTATTGTTAAATAGTTGATAATAAAGGCGTTTAATAATCGCTTTGTTTTTTCGTTTTGGCCGAATAAGTCCTTTATTTGTAACTTTTTTCTTCCATATGGTTTTGGCACAATCCTTGACAAACACCAATTCAAAGCTTAAGAATTGAACATAAATTTTGATAAAAAGGAGGATAACTAAATGGGAAAAATAATTGGAATTGACCTTGGAACAACCAACTCTTGCGTTGCAGTAATGGAAGGTAACGAGCCGGTTGTAATCCCGAACAGCGAAGGCCGTCGTACAACGCCTTCAATCGTGGCATTTACCGAAAACGGAGAACGCAAGGTGGGTGATCCTGCCAAACGTCAAGCCATCACAAACCCCGAAAAGACTGTTTCTTCGATCAAGCGCTTTATGGGCGAAACATTCGATCAGGTTTCTAAAGAAGTTGGCCGGGTACCTTATAAAGTTGTTAAAGGTCAAAATAATACACCACGCGTTCAGATTGATGACCGTATGTACACCCCGCAGGAAATTTCGGCTATGGTGCTTCAGAAAATGAAGAAAACCGCTGAAGATTACCTGGGCCAAACGGTAACCGAAGCAGTAATTACCGTACCCGCTTATTTTAGCGATTCCCAAAGACAGGCTACTAAGGAAGCCGGTGAAATTGCTGGTCTCAAAGTAAAACGTATTATAAATGAGCCTACCGCCGCAGCTTTAGCCTACGGTTTGGATAAAAAGAAAAATGACGTAAAAGTTGCCGTGTTCGACCTTGGTGGGGGTACTTTTGATATCTCAATCCTTGAATTAGGTGAAGGAGTTTTCGAAGTAAAATCAACCAATGGTAATACTCACCTGGGTGGTGACGATTTTGATGATGCGGTGATTCAGTGGCTGGCTGACGAATTTAAAAAAGACGAAGGCCTTGATCTGCGTAAAGATCCGATGGCACTTCAACGCTTGAAAGAAGCAGCCGAAAAAGCAAAAATCGAACTTTCCAGCTCTACCGAAACAGAGATCAACCTGCCCTATATTATGCCGGTTGATGGCGTGCCAAAGCACCTTGTTCGTAAGCTCACCCGTTCCAAATTTGAACAGCTCACCGATTCGCTCATTCGAGGAACAATCGAACCTTGCCGTCAGGCACTTAAAGATGCCGGAATGACTGCCAGCGATGTGGATGAAGTGATTTTGGTAGGTGGTTCAACACGTATTCCGGCCATCCAGAATATTGTTAAGGATTTCTTTGGAAAAGAACCTTCGAAAGGTGTAAATCCTGATGAAGTAGTGGCTGTTGGTGCTGCTATTCAGGGTGGCGTACTCACCGGAGAGGTTAAAGATGTGCTGTTACTCGACGTTACACCGCTCAGCCTGGGTATCGAAACCCTTGGTGGTGTGATGACAAAACTTATCGAGTCGAACACAACTATTCCAACAAAGAAATCAGAGGTGTTCTCAACGGCAGCTGATAATCAACCTTCTGTTGAAATTCATGTGTTGCAGGGCGAGAGGCCAATGGCCAATCAAAACAAGAGTATCGGACGTTTCCATCTCAATGATATTCCACCTGCACCTCGCGGCGTTCCACAGATTGAAGTAACTTTTGATATTGACTCTAACGGTATTTTGCACGTTTCTGCCAAAGACAAAGCTACCGGTAAATCGCAAAGTATTCGCATCGAAGCATCTTCGGGGCTTACTGATGCCGAGATCCAGAAAATGAAGGATGAGGCTGCAGCCAATGCCGAAACAGATAAGAAAGAGCGCGAGAAAATAGATAAACTAAATTCAGCTGATGCACTGGTATTCCAAACCGAAAAACAGTTGAAAGAATACGGCGATAAACTTCCGGCTGATAAAAAGTCAGAAATAGAAAGTGCCCTTGAAGAGCTCAAAAAAGCACATCAAAGTCAGGATATTCCTGCCATAGATGGAGCCATGAATAAGCTTAACGGCATCTGGCAGTCGGCTAGTGAAGAGATGTACAAAAACACACAGCAGTCTCAGGATGGCGCACAGCCCGGTGCTGATGCCAACGCTGGCTCATCTGCCGGTCAAGGCGGTGATGATGAAGTAACTGATGTGGATTTTGAAGAAGTTGACGATAAAAAGTAGAATTAACTTATATCTTAATATTTGGGGCTTGATCCATTGGTGATCAGCCCTTTTTTTATTGTTTTTTTAATCTGCCAAGCTTTTTTTATCCTTAACTTTGGCGTTTGAAATTGTGGAATTATTCTCAAAAATTTAAGCTTATGAAAAAACTTATCTTTACTATTTTAAGTCTGGCTTTTGTAGCATTTTTAATGCCACTGCATGCCCAAAACCTGGTTGTAAATGGCGACCTTGAAGCATGGAACTCTGACACCGAACCTAGCGGTTGGACTAAAGCCGAAAGTATTTCCAAGGAATCAACCACTATTCATGGTGGTAGTTTTTCGGCTCGTCACACTTCTGGCGATGGCACCCTCGATTTTCAGCAGGATGTTGATGGCATTGTTCCCGGAACCACTTATACCATTGAGTATTATTATTATGACAACGATCCGGCTGCCCGCACCCGTATCTGGGCTTACTGGATGGACGAAGGCAATACTTATCTGGATGATGATGCTGAAGTTTTGCGCCCGGGCACCTACAGCGAAGATAATGCCAACTGGATGCAGTATTCACAGATACTAACAGCTCCTGCCAATGCGGCAAAATTTCGCTTTGAAGTACGTGTTTATAAACAGGACGGTAATTCAGGCGGTTCCGTTTTTTATGACGACTTCTCCATCAGCGGAGATATAGTGATCAAACCCGAACCTTCAAATTATCCCACCGCTTTTGCTGCTGAAACCGGAGATTTAGGTGTTAACCTCAGCTGGACAGACGCCACCGGTGAACAGCTGCCGGATGGCTATCTGATTCTTGGTGAAGCATTGGTAACCAGAGGATTGAATTTTGATCTTCCAATTGATGGTACTCCTGTTGCAAACAACCTGGATATCTCAATGGGATATATCGCCTGGAATGTGCCTTTTGGTCAGGAAGCGCATGTTTTTAGTGCTTTGGAGCCTAATACAACCTATCATTTTGCCATTTTCCCTTATACAAATCTTGGCGAAAACATTGATTACAAAACTGATGGAGCTTATCCTGAGGCTACTATAACTACTTCAAATACGGTTGCATTGCTCAACGAGCCCTTTGATCAGGATTTAGGGGTAATGAGTACTTATAACGTTGTTGGAGATCAGGAATGGTCGCACAGTACTTTTGGCGATGATCAGTTTGCACGTATGTCAGGTTTTTCTGGCAGTGCTTTGCTTAATGAAGACTGGTTGATCAGCCCCGAAATGGATTTCACCAATATGCAGTCTGCAAATCTCAGTTTCCGCACAGCTTACAATTTTGATGGCGATCCGCTTCGCATGATGGTTTCAAGTGATTACGACGGACAGGGCAATCCAAATGATTTTAGCTGGACAGATTTAACAGATCAGTTCGACTGGTCGTCGGGTGGTTACGAATGGGCAGAATCCGGTTCAATGGATATTCTTTCCTATGCGAACCCAAAATTATATGTAGCGTTTAAGTACACTTCCACTACGGCTGCTGCCTCTACCTGGGAAGTTGATTACGTTAGGGTAGTTGGGCAAGGAACCGTTGGCGTTAATGAAATGCTGACACAAACAGTTAAAGTGTATCCCAATCCAGTTACTGATCAGATCAGTTTCAGTTTGGAAGCTGATGCAAGCATTCAGATTGTTGATATGACAGGCAAACTCGTTTACAGTAATCAACTGAATGCCGGTGACAGCCGGATTGATGTTTCTGGCCTCAAACAAGGCGTTTACATGATAGGCTTCAGCTTTGATGATGGTACTTACACCCATACTCGTTTTGTAAAATAATTTACAATAAGATTAAAAATGAACTGCACAAGGGATAGCTTCCTTGTGCAGTTTTGTTTTTAAAAGCCCTGGTATCATAAAAATTATTTATTTTCGTTAGCTTGCTAGCATACCAAATTCAAATGAAGCAATTCGGCTGTATATTATTTTTGTTTTTACTCATCTCATCAATACAGGCGCAGGAATATGAACCTGTGCGACTGGAATTGCCAGCCCGGATCGACAGCAAGAGCTATGGTTTTGAGTTGTTGGGCAAGGAGGGTTTAATGCTTTTTTATGAGCATAGCGAGCAGGACGAAAATAACAAACGCAAATGGTATTTTTCGAAACTAGATACCAATCTTACCGAGCAATGGGTTAAGCTTGTTTCACTTTCAGAAGGTATGCGCATACATAAAATCCTATCAACCCAAGAACGGTTGATCGTTTTATTTTTAAATAATACCGTAAAAAAGCAGGAGCCAATACCTTATGAAATTGTAAGTTTTCATTTGAAAAATGAAAAGTTCAGCCTGATGGGAGGGGATTTTCCGGCGCAGGCCGAAATTAGCAAACTTGCTGCTGTTGATGATAAATTAATGGTAGGTGTTAATTTAGCAGATAACCTGGCTGACCTGCTTTTTTTTAATCTTTCGAAAGGGAGTTTAACACCAATCGACCAATTATCCGAAGGGCAGTATTTGATCAGTGAGATAGACCTTATGCCAGATAGCAGTAAATTTGGTGTTTTTATAAAACGTTTTGGAAATAAAAGATTTGAAGCGGATATTTTCTTGATTTTTGATGTGGAGGGTCAATTAATCAATCGCTTCGAGATTGCGGACGAGCAATACCGGTATTTGGCATCGGTCGGGTTTTTTAGTCAAACTGAAGAAGTGGTGGCTATTGGCACTTACGAACGCGAGAAAAGTAAGCCCACTGGTCTGAAAGACGCACAGGAAACAACAGCTCGCGAGGCAGCAGGCTTGTTTTATTTGCAGTTGAAACCAAATGGACAAAGTAATATTCAGTATCATCCTTTTGCCTCTTTGCCAAATATTGATAATGCCTTGGCCAGTGAGGATCTGATGCGCTACAGGCAGCAACAATCCCGGGGAAAAGTGAATATAGAAGAAACCGATATAGCATTTCAGTTTTACGAACCTCAGCTGATCAAACAGGATAGTCTGTTGTTATTTTCGGCTGAGGCATTTCGCCCACGTTATCGGGTTGAATCAAGAATTGATTATGATTTTTATGGCCGCCCGATACCCTATACATATACCATTTTCGAGGGATATCAGTTTTTTAATACCCTGCTGGTTTCATTCAATAATGAGGGTGGCGTTAACTGGCTCAACACCTTTCAGATACGAGATCTGACCAGCTATGAGCTCGAGCGTCATGTTATTGTGTCGGCTCATGAGCCGGAGTTGTTGGCGGCTGCTTATCACGAAGGTGTGTTGCACAGTAAGCTTTTCGATTCGGACGGAGAGCTGATAGGAGAGCCTGCCCGCACAAACCTGGATTTGCGCTTTTCGAATGATCGGCTCCTCGAAGAAAATTTTGGCAGACTGGATTATTGGTATAGCAATTATTTTGTCGTTACGGCCAATCAAAAAATCAGCAACAGCCGGTTGGTACGCAAGAATCCAAGAAGTGTTTTCATCATTCAAAAAATAGCCTTTGAATAGCATGAGCCTTGAGGATGATTGAACAAGGGATTTTATTCATAATCAGATTAATTTTTTCTTAATTTTGTAACCGAATCTTACAAACAATTCGTAATGAGCTTTATAAACAAAACAAGTGAGTTTATAGCTTATTTATTCAGGGCAAAAGGATTACACGGACTGCATTCCCCATTTGTTTATCAATTGGCTGGTGAAGTGCTTTACGACAAAAATCATTATCCCGAATATGAAGCATTACATCGGCAGCGCAAACGCCTGCTAAGTAACCGCAACCTCATTGAAACAGTTGATTTTGGTGCTTCAGCTGGTTCAAAAGAGTTTATCACCTATCGGGCCAGGGTGCAGCAGCTTGTGAAACGACGCTCACATGCCGAGCGTTTTAACCAGCTGCTATTTCGATTGTCGCATCATTTCAAACCCGAATACATACTTGAGTTTGGCACGGCTGCCGGATTGGGGGCTGCTGCAATGGCATTGGGAAATCCTGATTCGAAAGTTATCACCCTCGAAGGCTGTGCTTCGATGGCACAAGTTGCGGCTAATAGCTTGGAAAGGCTCGAAGCAAGTAATGTAAATATTGTTATAGGAAATTTTAACCAGACCTTGACAGAGGTACTGAATGAAGTGCCCCGGCTCGATCTGGTTTTTTTTGACGGGAATCACCAAAGGATGCCTACGCTTGATTATTTTAAGCATTGCCTCACCAAAGCTCATGCCGACAGTGTATTTATTTTCGACGACATTCATTGGTCAGCCGATATGGATGACGCCTGGAACGAAATTCGGAATAATGACCAGGTAAGCCTTTCTATTGATCTTTATCAATTTGGATTGGTGTTTTTCAGAAAGGGAATTGCAAAGCAACATTTTACCTTGAAGATGTAGATTTGTTTAGTAACTTTGTTTTTCCAAAACACCTGCTCATGGATAACAATATGATTCGTCTTGAAGCAATTTCACGTCACTATAAGGTTGGAACAGAAATAGTTAAAGCACTTGATGAAATCACGCTTAATATCCGGCGTAATGAGTATGTTGCCCTGATGGGGCCCTCGGGTTCCGGCAAATCAACCCTGATGAATCTTTTGGGTTGTTTGGACACGCCGACTGCCGGCTCCTATTTTTTGAACGGAAAAGACGTCAGCCGAATGAACGACAACGAATTGGCTGATATAAGAAACAAAGAAATCGGGTTTATTTTTCAGACGTTTAATCTCCTTCCCCGTTCCACTGCACTCGAAAATGTGATGTTGCCCCTTGTTTATTCCGGGATTGGCAAGCAACAGCGATTAGAGATAGCAGAAAAAGTGTTGGCAGATGTGCAACTAACAGATCGAACCAAACACCGGCCAAACGAATTGTCAGGTGGTCAGCGCCAGCGAGTTGCCATTGCCAGGGCATTGGTGAATAATCCATCGATCATTTTGGCGGATGAACCAACCGGAAATCTGGACTCAAAAACCTCTGTTGAAATAATGGGTTTACTCGAAACAATTCATCAGGCGGGCAATACGATCATTGTTGTTACACACGAGGAGGATATTGCCCTGTATGCACATCGCATCGTTAGGCTGCGTGATGGCAGAATAGAATCGGATGAATTGAATCAAAATATTATCACCGTTGCGCAACGGCAGTAAGATTGCTTATCGTCTTATTTTTTAAACAATCCGGCTGCAAGCTTGTTATCTCCCTAAAACACTTACTATGGCAGACGATTTTAAAATCTATACCCGCACGGGTGATAAAGGACAAACCGCACTCATCGGCGGCACCCGTGTTCCTAAATATCACAATAGGATTGAAGCATACGGCACGGTAGATGAGCTTAATTCTTTTGTGGGTTTGATACGTGATCATGAGAATACGGATGAACACAGCCGGAAAATTTTAATTGAAATACAAGACAGGCTTTTCACAATTGAAACACATTTGGCTGAAGATAAAAACGCTTTTGTTGCCAGACCGATGCCCTCATTAGGAGCACTTGATATTGAGCTACTCGAAAAAGAGATAGATAAAATGAATTTTGAGTTGCCCGAACTCACCAGTTTTATACTTCCGGGCGGACATATGGTAGTCTCTTTCTGTCATGTGGCACGCACAGTTTGTCGGAGGGCGGAGCGTTTGGTTGTGCAATTGAGTGAACGATATCCTGTTGATGAGCTCGATTTGCAATACCTCAACCGGTTATCTGACTACTTTTTTGTGCTGGCCAGATACCTCGGCAATCAGAACGGTGCCATCGAAACAGTCTGGAAAGCACGTTATTAGTGCATTTTATGAAATGATTGTTTTTTCTTGACTTCGAATAAAAAAAAATTACTTTTGCAAAAAATTTCACCTAAAGATTAGGAATTATGTATTGGACACTTGAATTAGCTTCAAAACTGGAAGATGCTCCCTGGCCGGCCACAAAGGATGAATTACTGGAATGGGCTATTCGCTCAGGTGCCCCTCAGGAAGTTATCGAGAACCTTCAGGAAATGGAAGATGAAGGCGAGATTTATGAACGTATTGAAGATATCTGGCCGGATTATCCTACCAAGGAAGATTTCTTTTTTCATGAAGACGAATATTAAAAAACTTAAAACCGGCTTCTGGCCGGTTTTTTTATGCCTGTCTGAAAAAACTGAAATGAACCCTGCCGTAATGACGCATCTCAACAAAAGCAGGATGCTCCGAAAAATCTTCATTGCCGGAATGTTCTATTACAAGCAATCCTCCGGGCTCTAATAAACCGTGTTCGAATACAAGTTGTACAAGTAGTTGGAAATGCGGACTGTCGTATGGGGGATCAGCAAATATCAAATCGAATTTTTGTCGGGTGGTTGGAACAAACTTAAAAACGTCCATTTGTAACACTTGCAGGTTTTCAATCTGTAGTTTTTCTATTATTGACCTGATAAAACGCACACAATAAGGATGCTGATCAATAGCCAACACACTTTTACCTCCGCGTGAGGCCATTTCGTAGGCAATATTGCCAGTGCCCGAAAATAAATCCAACACCTTGAGCTGATCCAACTCTAACAGATTTTCGAGGATATTGAACAGACTTTCTTTAGCCATATCCGTTGTGGGTCTGACAGGCAGACTAGCTGGTGCAACAATTTGTCGGCGCTGATATTTCCCCCTTATAATTCGCATTGCAAAGTATTGAATAATAAGCTATTATGATGCCATATCAGGGTTTCAAACACATAACTGTAGTCAAAATTTTTGTTGCGCGTTTCGAAGCTAATATTTCTGATGTATCTTTCGCTTATCTCAAAAATGGCTGAACTTTGTTCGATGGCACCCGACAAAATCAAAGGTGTTTTTTCGGGATTAAGTTGTTGCTGTTCCATGGCAAAAAGCAGAAAGTAAATGAAATCTTCTTTGGTATTGAAGCGAAAAATATTGTAGAATTTAAATTTTTGATCTTCAATCACTAACATATCAAAGCAACGATTTCGAACCTGCACAAACACTGCAGAATCAAACTGCTTGTTTTTATTGGCAATTAGCACTGATTCAATAAAAGCACTGCTGATATGATGCACCCTGGCGTTGGCCCATAGATCTTTGATTTTGGCCATGAGAACATTAGAGATATAATATACAACGGAGGCATCGGCAGTTTTGAGCAGATCGCTCGAAATTCTGCTATTTTCCTGAAAAGCCTGCGCAAAAGCAAGATAGGTTCCTTTTTCTTTTTCGTCGTAAAGCGGATTAGGAACCAAAGCCATATGATTGTTTTCGACCAACACCCTGACTTGTTGATAGGGGTAGGCAATCCAGGCATGTTTCATGATAATTTCGTCGAGGATATTAACGAGACTAATCACTTCGTTTCGGGCAGAAAAGCTATAGGTTTCGAGGCCGACAAATCGTTGTTTTTCCGGCGAAAAAATTACAAATGAAAAACCATCCGGAGCTATCCGGATGGTCATTTGAAAGTTTTTTGAGTAGTCTTGTTTAAAAGACTTGTCAATCAGACTAAGTGTTGGTTTCGACGGGGCAATCATGGCAAAAAGTTGTCATTCCCAATTACCATCTGTTGATGGCTCGGTCATGGAACCTACTTTAAGGCCGGGATATTTGTCGATATCTTCTTCGCCTGCAATAATGTTATAAATACGTTGCTCTTCTAATCCTTTTAAATAAGCCATGAAGGGTGCTTTGACTTCAAAAACACTCACTGTTACACCACCGCGGTCGATACTTCCGGCATCCATTTCAAATTCAACGCCATCGCTAAATGGGATGTATCGGATGTTATCTACATTGAAGCTTTTCCTTTTTCCGAATAGCGAATCTAATACTTTCACATAGCCGAGGGTGTCGGATATTGTTTTTGTAAAAGTAGTATCTTCCGGATCGGGCACGAGTTTTACAACAGGAATCTCACCAGATTTTAAAAATGCTATCAGGCTGTCGAAGCTCGGAGTGTAACTGTTGTTTGCCTGTTTAAAAATGGATTGTGCATTACGAATATCTTTTAGTCGCTGAACGACTTCCACTTCACGCTGGGCTCGTTCTTTTTTAAACCTGACAGGTTTGTTGATGCTTTCATATACCATGTATCCCAGAACGATGATCACGGCAAACAAAACGATTTTTAGGATTAGATTCTTCATAGGGCATGATTTTTCAGTGCAAATGTAAAGTTTTTTTCTTATTATTATTTGAAAACTAAGATAGTTGATAAATTATTAACAGCTGTTAATTTGCTATTATAGTGGATTTATCCATCAATAATTTCTTTTATCACCGGAAGCATAAGCTCGGCTTTTATGGGTTTAGACAGATAGGCATCGCAGCCGGCGGCAAAACAGGCTTCTTTTTCTTCAGTCATGGCAAAGGCTGTTTGTGCAATAATTGGCAGCGTGGGCCTGAACGACTTTATTCGGTTTGTTGCTTCCAGGCCATTGAGCTGTGGCAGTTGAATATCCATCAGCACCAGATCGATATCAGGATTTGTAACACACATTTCAACCGCATCGCTACCTGTAACAGCTCTTAACACATTGGCGCGTGTGCCCTGAATAATGATATTGAGCAAGTCGAAACTGGAATCTACATCTTCGACAATGAGGATCGTTTTCCCTTCAAAATTGTACTGATGGCTCAATAACTTGCTTTGTTTCACAGCATTTTCGCGAGCCTTACCAAAGTGAGGCAAAACAATGATAAAACGTGTACCTTTCCCGGGTTGCGATTCAAGTTTGATGCTGCCTCCCATCATTTGTACATATTGTTGAACGATACTCAGACCCAGCCCGGTTCCGGGATATATTTTTTTGCTGTCATCGTTGAGTTTGGTAAAATGTCTGAATATTTTTCGTTGCTGTTCTTCGGCGATTCCTATTCCCGAATCCTGAACAAAGAGTTCAATGTCATCCACCTCCTGATTGTTGTTGAAGTTGGCAACAAAACCAAATACAATGCCTCCTTCATCAGTGAATTTAATGGCATTGTCGAGCAGATTAACAACAACCTGTCGCAATTTTTCTACATCGGTATGTATGATTACATCCTGATCGGGGAGGGTAAGTTCCCATTTGAGATGTTTTTTGTTTCGTTGATTCAGAATGGATTTATAGCTTGCTTCCAGTTCCAGAAAAAGCTTATTGAGCGAGAAGTATTCCGGGTTGAGGTGGCTTACTCCGGCTTCAATTTTTGCCAGACTGATGATGTCGTTTATCAGGTTGAGCAACGATTCTCCGTTTTGAAGGATGAGCTGTATAAATTTGGATTTCTCTTCTTTTGTAATGGTTTCATCATCAAGCAATTGACTAAATCCAACAATGGCGTTAAGTGGTGTGCGAATTTCGTGCGACATATTGGAGAGAAAGGCTGTTTTTAATCGGTCTGATTCTTTAGCTTTTATAAGGGCCTTAGCCAGTTTTTGTTCTTCTTTTTTTCGGTTTGTAATATCGCGTCCCCAAACAATCAATCCTTTGGTAGTGTTATCGGGATTAAACAAAGGGATTTTGTACACATCATAAGTTCTGATAACGCCATCAGGCCCCGGAATTTCTTCATCGCTCCGGGTAATCTCCCTTTTTTGCCAGGCTATCTCATCCGAAGCAATACAATTGCGGAGTGCATCTTTGTGTGTTGGGCTGTATTCGGCCAGTTCGGCATCAGTTTTCATTTTATAATCGACCCCGGTAAGGTTAAAAAGCTCAAGATCGGCCTGATTAGCTTCCAGCCAGCGACCTTTTGCATCTTTAAAACAAATGATATCCGGCGTGGTGTTGATTAAGGTTCGGAGCAGCTCTTCCTGTTCCTGAATTGCGGCATGTGATTTCTTGAGAGAATTTCGGGCTTCCTCTATTTCGAAGTTTTGCTGCGTTAATACCTGATTCGCCTTTTTGTTGCGCCGGTATAGTTTGAACAAAAAATAAATAATAACAGAAAGTACCAGCAGAAAAAGTAAACTAATATAACTAACTAACTTCTGAAACCGGAGTTTCTGTTTTTGCTCCCTGATAAGCTCTTGCTGTATGCTTTGTTCCTTTATCAAGGAATTCATCTCACGTTGATGATTTTCAATTTCGAAACGGGCCAGAAGATTTTTTACGGCCGTTGAATCGAACAGGGTTTTTACAGAATCGAAAAGGCTGTGGTAGTGTGTTACGGCTTTGAGAGCCTTGTTTGTATTATTGCTTGTTTTGTAGGTTTCAAAAAGGTTGCGTAAGGCATCGAGCCGAAGTTGCCGGTCGTTTTTTGAATAACTGATAGCCAATGCTTTATTAAATTCTGTGATTGCATTGTTGTAATTTTTCGTTTCAAAATAACAGTTGCCCAGTCCCAGACAATTATTTCCGCTTTCAATGCCAATTTGGTTGTAATAATCGGCTGCTTTTTTATAGAAAATCATGGCACTGTCAAATTGATCTTTTCTAAAATGTATCATCCCGAGGTTATGATAGCTGTCGGCAATGCCAATTTTGTCGTTGTTGCGTTCGCCTATTTTAATAGAAGTCCTGAAGGTTGCCAATGCTTCGTCGTACTTGTTTAAATTGATCAATACCAGGCCAATGTTATTTTTAGCACTCATCATTCCGGTAGAATCGTCCTGCAACTCTGCTATTTCGAAAGATTTGGTGAAATAGTTGAGACTTTCGTCGAATGACGACAAATGATAATACAAGGATCCCAGATTGTTGTAGAGCCTGCCAAGCGAAATCGTATCGCTTTGTTGCAAACGGATATCCAGTGCCTTCAAATACATTTCGATGGCTGTGTTATAGTCGCCTATGCCTGTGCGCATAATGCCCAGGTTGTTATAAATATTACCGACCTCTTTGGTGTCGCCAAGTTTTTCAAAAAGCACTAAGGCCGAATCGAAATGTGGTATGGCTTTATCCGGATTTTCGTTATAGTAGTATGCAATGCCAACGGTTTTGTGTGCATGAGCCAATATTGAGTCGTGCTGGATTTTTCCAGCTTTTTCTAATGCCATCTGGCTGTATGTTAAAGCTTTTTCCACTGATTTACCATAAAAACTTTTAGCCAGTAAAATGTAATCACTTACCTGATTCACCTCACTCTTTTTAGTTTCGGTAGTTGTTTGTGCAGTCAGGGTGCAAAAGGAATTAAGCACCACAAAGCTTATCAACAGCAAGCATGATTTGATCATAAAACGTTTTGATTAATTTGGTTCATCTGTTCGTAATTGAGCAAATGTTTGCAGTGGGTCAGGCTGCCATTCTGAACATTTATGCGGTATAAATAGTAGTCTTTGGCGTTTGTTATCATCAGATAATTAACCTGGAGAGACTGATTATAGCGTGAGGCTTGCTCCAGTGTCGAGTTGCCTAAATCAATATGAGCGGCTTTACATTCCACAATCATCAATGGTGTATGGTTCTCTGAAAATACTACAATATCGCAACGTTTAGTAAGTTTTCCGAGCTTTATGGTGTATTCAACAGCGATTAAGCCCACCGGAACATTAAGCTTATTAACCAATAGATGTAATACTTGTTGACGAACTTTTTCTTCCGGCGTAAGAGCGACATAACGCCTTCTGATTGGGTCAAAAACCTGTGCCTGGTTATCAGTTTCTTTCGTTTTAAACCATTCCATAAAACTATAAACAAACAATCCTTTTCGCAAACAAAGATATGAATTCAGCTGCGTTATTTGTGGGCTATTTGAATATTTCGTAAAAAAAAGATCATTGTTCATTCCCCAAAAGAGCCTGCAGGAATTAGCTTTTTATGCTGTAAAGCCAAAACAGAGTTTAAACGATCTTTCACTTGTATAAAACCATTAAATTTGTAAGTTAAAATGCATTTATGAAAACCAAGAAAGAAATTGTTGAAAACTGGCTGCCTCGCTACACCGGTTTGCCACTCGATCAGTTTGGAGAATACATCTTGTTAACAAATTTTAATCAGTACCTCGAATTATTTGCGCAATGGCATAACGTGCCCATTATAGGAGAAGATCATCCCATGCCTTGTGCCACTTCGGGCCACATCACGATAATAAATTTCAGCATGGGCAGTGCCAATGCAGCAACCATAATGGATTTGCTGGGAGCAATACATCCAAAGGCAGTTTTGTTTTTGGGAAAATGTGGGGGAATCAAGCGGAAGAATCAGGTTGGCGATTTGATTTTACCCATTGCTGCCATTCGGGGAGAGGGAACATCAGCTGATTATTTGCCCGAAGAAGTTCCGGCATTGCCGGCATTTAGTCTGCAAAAGGCAATTTCGACAACCATCAGAGATCATGGCCGCGATTATTGGACAGGAACGGTTTACACAACTAACAGGAGAGTTTGGGAGCATGATGACGAATTTAAAGAATACCTGATCGAAACCCGTTCGATGGCAGTGGATATGGAAACAGCCACCATCTTTGTGGTTGGTTTTGCCAATGAAATACCCACAGGAGCCTTGTTGCTGGTATCGGATCAGCCCATGATTCCGGAAGGGGTCAAAACATCCGATAGCGATCGAAAAGTAAATCATCGCTATGTGGCCGAACACCTTAAAATTGGTATCGATGCTTTGCAACAGCTTATAAACAATGGAATTACAGTAAAACACCTGCGGTTTTAGTTATGGCTTTTACATTCGAACAGATCATAGCTGATATTCGGAACAGGGTTTATTATCCCATTTATTTTTTGATGGGTGATGAACCTTATTTTATCGATACAATTTCTGATATGCTGGAAGAGCAGGTGCTCGATCCGGCTGATAAAACCTTTAACCAAATGGTGGTGTATGGGCGTGATGTAGATGTGGAAACCATTGTAAATCAGGCCAGGAATTATCCAATGACGGGTGACTATCAGGTTTTGATTGTAAAAGAAGCACAGGACATCAAGGAAATTGACAAGTTGGAAGATTATATTGAAAAATTGCCGGAAACCACAATCCTGATCATCAATTTTAAGTATAAGAAGTTGGATAAGCGAAGGCTGCTTGCTAAAAAAGTGGCTGCCCGGGGCGTGTTGTTCGAATCGAAAAAGATTTACGAAAACCATATCCCCAAATGGATCGAACAATATCTGGCACAGAAAAATTACACTATCACTCCAAAGGCCTGCCAGATGATTGCAGATTTTTTAGGGAATGATTTGCATAAAGTAAGGAATGAGCTGGAAAAATTAGTTATTGCACTGCCTGCCGGAAAAAGGATTACTGACGAAGATGTGGAGCGAAATATTGGTATTTCAAAGGATTACAATGTTTTCGAGCTTCAAAAAGCCATTGGCAGCAGAGATATTCTGCGTGCCAACCAGATCGTCAGGTTTTTTGGAGACAACCCCAAAGATTATCCCTTGCTTCTTACCACCATCATTTTGTATGGTTTTTTCACAAAAATCCTGAAGGTACATTATGCGCACGATAAAAGCAGAAATAATTTGGCCAGTTTGCTGGGCATGAATCCTTTTTTTGTTCAGGATATGCAGCAGGCAGCCCACAATTTCAGCATTGCTGATGCTGTGCGTTGTATTGGTGTATTGCGCGAATACGACCTCAAATCAAAGGGTTACAAAAGTCAGGATATTGGTGCCGATGAGCTATACCGCGAAATGCTGTTTAAACTTTTGCATTAAAACCGCCGTTCAGATATAGCGATTCAATCAAAACAGCATATTTCCGCATCAGGAATTTTCGTTTGAGCTTCATGGTAGGGGAGAGCTCTCCGGTTTCCACATTCCATGAATCGGCAAGCAGCACAAATTTTTTCACCCTTTCGGTTTGATCAAGTTTTTTGTTCATCTCGTTTATTTCACGTTCGATGCGGTTAACTATCACCGGATCTTTGATGCTTTTTTCCTTACCTTCGAAAGGGCGTTCTTTTACCTTACACCAGGATTCAAGGTGTGCAAAATCGGGTATAATGATGGCCGCCGCAAAATTTTTGCCTTCACCCACAACCATCACATTTTCGATGAAGGCACTTTCCTTAAGTTTGTTTTCAACCTGTTGAGGGGCAATATATTTGCCGCCCGATGTTTTAAAAATTTCTTTTTTACGATCGGTAATACGCAAAAATTTTCCTTCGAACCGACCAATATCACCTGTGTGCAGCCAACCATCCTGATCAATAATTTCATCAGTAAGGTCTTGTCGCTTGTAATATCCCAGCATCACATTGGGTCCTTTGGTAAGGATTTCGCCATCTTCTGCAATTTTTATTTCAACGCCAGGTAATGCAGGGCCAACAGTCCCAATTTTTACACCTCCGGGGAGGAAATTGCTCACAGCCACAACAGGAGAAGTTTCGGTCAGACCATAACCTTCTATGATTTTGAATCCGGCAGCCCAAAAAACTCTTGCGATACGTTCCTGCAAACTGGCACCCCCGCTAACAATAGCGTTTAATCTGCCTCCAAAGGCAGGATGCCATTTATTGAAAACCAATTTACGGGCAATCCGTAGTTTTAGCCGATACCATAAACCAGCTTTTTGCCAGGGTTCGTATTTTTCGCCAACACTGATAGCCCAAAAAAAGATTGCCTTTTTGATGCCTTTAAGGCCTCTTCCTTTGCGCACAATTTTTTCGTAGGTCTTTTCCAAAACGCGAGGCACTGCTGTAAACATTTCGGGTTTTGAATCGCGGATGTATTCACCTAGCTGATCCAGGTTATCGCAATAATAAATGCTGGCACCAAACCGCTGGTAAGTGTAATTCATGATTCGTTCCAGCACATGGCACAAAGGCAGGAAACTCAGCACACGACTCACCGGATTTTGCGATAATATTTCGATGGTTGCATCGGCATTGCTCATAATATTACGATGCGAAAGCATCACCCCTTTGGGGTTTCCTGTTGTGCCTGAAGTATATATTAAAGTTGCCATTTCGGTGGCCTTAATGTTGTTGCGAAGCTCGTCCAACTCAGCTTGTTTGTCAGATTTTTCACCTCTCTCCAGCAATTCGGTCCAATGGCGCAGGCCATCCACTTTTTCAATACTAAAAATGCCTTCGAGGCTGGTCACTTCATTCACTACATCTTTGATGCGTTGATAAAAAGCATCATTTGAAATGATGATATAGGTTACGCTGGCATCGTTAAAAATAAACTGATAATTATTGTCGCTGATGTTAGGATAGATGGGAACCTGAATGGCTCCTATCTGCAGCAAAGCCATATCAATAAAGTTCCATTCCGGGCAGTTTTTCAAAATAGTGGCTACCCTGTCACCTTTTTTGATGCCTGATTCCAGAAAACCCAAACTGAGTTTATCAACTGTTTCAACATATTGCCTTGCAGTAACACTTATCCATTCGCCATTTTTACGAGCTGCAAAAATTTCTTTATCAGCTGATTCAGCTTTTCTGGATGCATTCAGGATATCAAAAATACGAGCGTTTTTCATACTTTGGCGGTTATTAGTTTGATACATTTAGCGTATTAGGATTTGTAGATTTCGTCAATTCTATCCTGATATTTTTTTTCTATAAAATTTCTTTTCAATTTCAGGTTTGCAGTCAGTTCTCCCGACTGAACGGTCCATTCATGGTCAGTAAGCTCAAATTTCTTAATTTTTTCGTAATCACCAAAATATACATTGTAATGATCCACTTCTTTTTTGAAACGATTAATAATAGCTTTGTTGGTAATCATTTCACTATCAGTAGTATAATCGATTCCTTTGATATGGCACCACGACCGTAGGTGTTCGAAATTTGGTACAATCAGAGCTGAGGCAAATTTATGGTGTTCGCCAATTACCATGAGGCCGTCGATAAAGGCAGATTCTTTGAACCGGTTTTCGATCAGGGCAGGGCTGATGTATTTTCCCATTGATGTTTTGAAGATTTCTTTTATCCGGCCGGTAATCTGCAGGTGTCCTGAATCATCAATCTCGCCCACATCACCGGTATGAAACCAACCATCGCTGTCAATGGCTTCAGCTGTCATTACTTTATCTTTAAAATAGCCTTTCATCACGTTGGGGCCTTTGACTAAAACCTCGCCATTCTGCGCTATTTTCACCTCAACATTTTTGATTATTTTACCTACCGTTCCAAATTTCAATCCTCCTGGTTCAAGGGTATTTACAGCTATTACGGGAGAGGTTTCGGTGAGTCCGTAACCTTCCAGAACCGGAATTTGCGCCGCAGTAAAAACTTTGCTCAATCGCGGCTGCAGTGCTGCCCCACCCGAAACGATCACACGCATTTTTCCGCCTAGTGCCTCGCGCCATTTCGAAAAAATCAGCTTGTTGGCAATAGTAAGCTGTAATTTATAAAATATCCCGTTTTTGTTTTCGGCCTGATAGCTGAGGCCCAGATTAACAGCCCAAAAGAAAAGTTGTTTTCTAATTCCTTTGAGTTTGCGGCCTTTGGCAATAATTTTATCATAAACTTTTTCGAGCAATCGGGGAACGGTGGTGAGTATTTCGGGTTGCACCTCACGAATATTATCTGCAATTGTTCCCATATTTTCGGCATAATAGATACTCACACCCAGATAGATATAGGTGTAAATATTCATCCTTTCGTAAACATGACACAACGGCAGATAACTTACAGCTTTGCAGTGTTCGCCAACCGGAAAGATATGGTAAACAGCGTCTACATTGCTCAACAGATTGGCGTGCGAAAGCATCACGCCTTTTGGCTTTCCGGTAGTGCCGGATGTGTATATCAACGTAGCTATGTCGTCGGCTGATATATTGCTTTTAATGTTTTGAAGCTTTTCAGCATCTTGATTTTCAGTGCCGAGTGTAATTAACTCGCTCAGGTGTGTCAGCCCTTCGGTAGTTTTGAAAGTATAAACATCCAGCACATTATCAACGTCGGGCAATATGTGTTTAACTTTGCGAAAGAGTTCTTTGCCGGCAACAAATACATATTTTACTTCTGAATGATTGAGTATGTATTTGTAGTCTGCCTCGCTAATGGTAGGATAAATAGGCACATGAATGGCTCCGGTCTGGAGCACAGCAAAATCAATGAAATTCCATTCGGGACAATTGTTTGAAATCGTAGCAATTTTATCGCCTTTTTTAATTCCAAGTTGCAATAAGGCATAGCTGATATCATCAACTATTTCGCGAAATTTTGTGATGTCGTATTTCACCCAATCACCATGCTCTTTTCCGGCTAAAACATCAGCTTTTGGTTTGAATTTTTGTTCGTAATAAGGCAGTAAATCAAAGATGCGCGTAATCTGTTTATCCATAACGTAAACTTAGTAAGCTATTGAATAGCAATTAAAACCAACGCCAACAAAAATAGTGGGAGCAATATTAAGAAAAAAATAGCAATTAATACGAATCTGATTAGGTGATGTTTTGCTTATTAAATTGCATGGCACTGGCCTGGGCCGTTGGCATAATCAACAAATCATTGATGTTGACATGTGCGGGTACATTGGCAACATACCAGATGGCATCAGCAATATCTTCTGCTGTCAAAGGTTTAAATCCTTTGTACACATTTTTTGCTTTTTGTTGATCACCTTTGAAACGAACCAGCGAAAATTCTGTTTCCACAGCACCTGGAGCCACCTGGCTCACTCTTATTCCAAAGGGAAGTAAATCCATACGCATGGCTTTGGTGAGGCCATTTACGGCATGTTTGGTGGCGCAATAAACATTACCGCCCGGATAGGCTTCTTTTCCTGCGATCGAACCAATATTTATGATATGCCCGAAGCCTTGTTCCACCATCATGGATGCAATACTTTTCGACACATACAGCAATCCTTTGATATTTGTATCGATCATTTGTTCCCAATCGGATGTTTCACCATTGTGCAAAGGAGCTAAACCTGCTGCTAATCCGGCATTGTTGATCAATAAATCTGGCTTGATCTGTTTTTCCGAAAGTATTTTTTTTAGTTCCTCACCACTTGCAGGATGGCGCACATCCTGTGTGAGGCTAATCACTGTGGCATCGAATTTCTCTTGAATTTCATGTTGCAATGATCTCAGCTTTTCGGCTCGTCGGCCAGTGACTATCAATTGCCAGCCATTGGCTGCAAATTTCAGCGCAGCGGCTTGTCCTATGCCACTTGTAGCACCTGTGATGATCGCAGTTTTTGTAAGCATGTTCTATTTGGTTTGTTTGGTATTCTCGATCCATCTACGGGCATTCACAAAAGCTTCTATCCAGGGACTCACTTCATCCTGTTCGCGATGTTCGGGATAATGCGCCCATTGCCACGGAAGGAAGGATCTTTCGATATGTGGCATCATTGCCAGGTGACGGCCATCATTTGAACAGACTGCTGCTGTGGCAAAATCGCTTCCATTTGGATTGCCCGGATATTCTTCCTGTCCGTATTGCATCACAAGATTGTAATTGTCCTTATAGCACGGGAAGCTGAATTTGCCTTCTCCGTGGGCAACCCACACTCCCAACCGCTTGCCGGATAAGCTTTTGAGCATTACACTGTTGTTGGCAGGAATATCCACGTTGATAAATCCGGATTCAAATTTGCCCGAATCATTAGGTAGCATCAATGCTTTTTCGGGATGATCTGGAAAAACAAGATTTAATTCCATCATTAACTGGCAGCCATTGCAAACGCCCAGACTCAAAGTGTCGGGTCGGGCGTAGAAGTTATCGAGTGCTCGCTTTGCCTTGGTATTGTATAAAAATGCTCCTGCCCAACCCTTGGCCGAACCAAGCACATCTGAGTTTGAGAAACCACCGACAAAAGCAATCATTTGTACGTCAGTAAGGTCTTCGCGCCCGCTGATAAGGTCAGTCATGTGGATATCTTTAACATCAAAGCCTGCAAGATGCAGGGCATAAGCCATTTCGCGGTCGCCGTTAACGCCTTTTTCACGGATGATAGCAGCTTTCAGGCCGCTGGCTTTTCGCCTGGAAGCTTCCAGGCCATAGCTGCCGAGTTTGCCTGTGAATTCTTTTCCAAAGCTAAACTCCAGATCTTGTTTCTTGTAATTTTTAAATCTCCGTAAGGCAAATTTTTCGCCACATTGCATTTTGTCGAGCAAATAGGACGATTTAAACCAACTATCGCGCAAAGCATAGATGTCAAGCGTATAACTGTCTTTGTAATGATGCAAAATCAGCAGGCGGTCAGCAATTGGTTTTCCAATGGTGGCGAAGTTAATCTGCGCTTTCGAAAGCGTTTCAAAGGCCGGAGAATCTTTTTTAAGCTGTAATACTAAGGCTGGTTTTTCGCTGAAAAGCAATTGTATGATATCCAGTTTTTGAAAGCTGTCGAGGCTGATTTCCAGGCCAAAATCCGTGTTGGCAAAATTCATTTCGAGCAAGGTGGTTATCAAGCCACCAGCCGAAACATCATGACCAGCCAAAATGAGTTCCTGATCAATCAGTTCCTGTATGGTATCAAACACTTTTTTAAAGTAGGCTGCATCTTTAACATCAGGTGCTTTTGTGCCAATACCATTCAAAAGCTGGGCAAAACTGCTTCCACCAAGCTCGAAGTCGTCGGAGGACAAATCAATGTAAACGATAGCTGTATCCGGATCATTTTTCAGCACTGGTTTTACAGCTTTTTTCAAGTCTTTTACTTCGGCAGCGGCTGTCACGATAACTGTTCCGGGTGCCAGTACTTTGGTGCCATCGGGATATTTTTGCGTCATTGAGAGGCTGTCTTTTCCGGTTGGCACATTGATACCCAGCTCAACACAAAAGTCGCTCAGAGCCTTTACGGCCATATAAAGCCGGGTGTTTTCGCCCGGATTTTTGGCGGGCCACATCCAGTTAGCACTTAGCGACACACCTTCGAGGCCTCCTTCGAGGGGTGCCCAAAGGATGTTGGTCAGTGCCTCGGCCACTGATAGTCGCGATCCAACACGCGAATCAATTAAACCGGCCACAGGTGCATGACCCAGTGCCGAGGCAATACCTTTTATCCCTCTGTAATCCAGTGCTGTTATGCCCAAATTGTTTAAGGGCAACTGAATCGCTCCGGCACATTGTTGCAAGGCCACACGTCCGGTCACCGAGCGGTCAACCTTGTTGGTGAGCCAGTCTTTACAAGCAACGGCTTCGAGCTGTAGTACTTCATTGATATAGACATAAATGTCATCGAAATCATATTGCAGCGCATCGAATCGGTAGGGTTTGTATCGATCTTCCAATACCGTTTTCGGGGGCTTCCCAAAAAGATATTCCAGCCGTAGATCAATCGGACAAACTTTTTCATCCCGTTTAAATACCAATTGTTGATCAGCTGTGGCATTGCCTACCAAATAAATAGGTGCACGTTCTCTTTCAGCTGTTTTTTGCAGAATTTCCATAAAGGATGGATGAATAACCAAGCCCATCCTTTCCTGCGATTCATTTCCGATGATTTCTTTATCGGAAAGTGTAGGATCGCCCACAGGTAATTTGCCTATGTCTATTTTGCCACCGCTGTCTTCAACCAGTTCCGAAAGGCTGTTTAAGTGGCCGCCGGCACCATGATCGTGAATGGAACGAACTGGATTTTTGTCCTTTTCAGTCATTGCCCGAATCACATTGGCAACCCGTTTTTGCATTTCCGGATTAGCCCTTTGCACGGCATTTAGCTCAATGGCATTGCTGAACTCGCCGGTATCCACACTCGAAACGGCACCTCCACCCATGCCAATACGATAGTTGTCGCCACCTAGCACCACAATCAGGTCGCCGGGTTCGGGTTTTTCTTTCTGGCTGTCTTCGGCCCTGGCAAATCCAACTCCACCAGCCAGCATTATCACCTTATCGTATCCAAAATAGCTCTGTTCTTTATGTTCAAAGGTGAGCAGGCTACCATTTATTAGTGGCTGGCCAAACTTGTTTCCAAAATCAGAGGCACCGTTTGAGGCTTTGATGAGGATATCAGCCGGATTATGATAGAGCCAATCACGTGGCTCGTAGTTTGTTTCCCAGCTTCTGTTTTCTTCGGTGCGGGGATAGGAAGTCATATAAACAGCTGATCCGGTAAGCGGAACAGAACCTTTTCCGCCTGCAAGCCGGTCGCGGATTTCACCTCCACTGCCCGTTGAGGCTCCATTGAAAGGCTCAACAGTTGTTGGAAAGTTATGTGTTTCGGCCTTCAATGAAATTACAGAGTGGATATCTTTAATTTCGAAAAAATCAGCCTGATGCTGGGTGGCTGGTGCAAATTGCTCAATTTGAGGTCCCAGAAAAAAGGCCACATTATCTTTATAGGCCGAAACCAATCGGTTAGGATGTTCTTTAGACGTTTTTTTTATCAGGGCAAAAAGCGTTTCGGGCATGGTTTTGCCATCAATGATAAAAGTGCCGTTGAAAATTTTATGCCGACAATGTTCAGAGTTAACCTGAGCAAATCCATAGACCTCACTGTCGGTGAGTTTGCGGCTGATCTTATGGCTGATTTCTTCCAGGTATTTTATTTCGTCATCGCTAAGCGCAAGGCCTTCCTGAATATTGTAGGCCTGCAGGTCGTCAATATACTTTACGGATTCTGGTTTACGTTCGATGTGAAATAGCAGCTGGTCGAGGTTGTGATAGCGTGCCTGGAGCATGGGGTCGTATTCTGTGTTGGTTTTGTCGGTTTTGTAAAAGGATTCGATACGACTGATACCTTGAATGCCCATGTTTTGGGTGATTTCAACGGCATTGGTACTCCAGGGAGTGATCATTTCCTTGCGGGGTCCGATATAATATCCCCTGATTGTTTTTTCGTGAATTTGTGTGGCATCGCCAAAAAGCCAGCTAAGTCTTTGCAGGCTGTCCTGATCAGGTTTTGAAAGGGATTCCAGTGCAATAATACGATTGGCAGTGGGCTGAAAAAACAATATCATGGGGATGTGTTTAGCAGAAAATTTGCAACCAAAAAACTGCTGCAAAGATATAAAATGAGAACATTCTCTTAACTAAAATAACACGAATGGGAAAGATATAAATGTCTGCTCGAAATTATTCAGGTGAGTTTTTCAGCAGGTCGTGTGGCGAAACGCCAAAGACTTCATTGGAACGATCGTCGCCAAGTGGTTCTACATGGATAAGGATATCGTAAACATTTTTTATTTGTTTTTTAATCTCATCCTCTACCCGGTGTGCAATTTCGTGGGCTTCGTTCAGGCTTTTACGACCATCAATTTCAATGTCGAGTGCAATCATATAGTAATGTGCCATTTTACGTGCCCGAATGCGATGAGGGTTATGAGCTCCATCAATGGTTCCAACAGCCATTGTAATGGTGTTGTAAATACCCGGATCGTCCAATCCGTCCATCAACTCGCGGCTTGAGCGGATGATGATTTTTATGGCTACAACCATGATCCAGAAACTTACCACGAAAGCTGTGATAACATCAAGAAGCGGATAATCAAAAACATGCGTAATCACCAATCCTACCAGAACAGCCAAGGAGATCAGTACATCATTTTGCATATTTTTGGCATTGGCCAAAAGCATCGGGCTGTCTATTTTTTTACCGGTTTTGCGCAGATAATGAGCTAAAAGCTGCTTTCCAATTATAGAAATGATCACCACAATAACAGCTATAGGTGCAGGCAATACGCCTTGTTCTCCGCTTGTAATACGCTCAAAAGTAGCTATGGCAAGTTGTGCTCCTGCAAAAAAAATCAGGAAGGCCAGCAAGGTGGAGGCAATGGTGTCAGCTTTGTCGTATCCAAAAGGATGTTTAATATTTGGCGGGCGCGAAATGATACGGGCAGTGATGAGTGTAATCACCGATCCTAAAATGTCGCCGGCAGAATCAATCCCATCCGCAACCAGTGCCATGCTTCCCGATAAAAAACCGGCGATAATTTTGAGCACCGACAACAGAGCATTGGACACAATGGCTATCCAGGATGCCCTGATGATACTCTTTTCTCGGGATTTGGTCACGTTTTCCACAATTTACAAATGTATGTTTTTTTGATGCTTGAAGCCTGAAATGTGATTAATATTTCTTGTTTTGGGCTATTATCGTTTTTAGTGATGAACGACCAACGATGATCAGGAAAGTAGGGCTCATTATTAATAAATCAAACCATCCGACATGATTTGTCGAATGGTTTGCAGTGATTTTTTCTAAATGGAAGTATTAAATAGCTGCACTCATAGTAATAATATTGCGGTCAACTTTTTTAAACAGCCCCTGCAAAACAGTTCCGGGACCAACTTCGATAATCGTTTTGGCTCCGTTGGCAATCATATTGTTCATGATATGCGTCCATCTTACAGGAGCAGTAAGTTGTGCAATAAGGTTAGTTTTGATGATTTCCGGATCGTTAACAGATTGTCCGGTAACATTTTGGTAAATCGGACAAATGCCTCTGCTAAATTTTGTTGCGGCAATGGCTTCTGCCAGTTCCACACGGGCGGGTTCCATTAAAGGACTGTGGAATGCGCCACCCACTTTGAGTGGTAAGGCTCTTTTAGCACCGGCTTCAAGTAATTTTTCACACGCAATTTCGATGCCTTTTTGCGAACCTGAAATCACAAGCTGACCAGGGCTGTTGTAGTTGGCCGGCACAACGATTTCCTGTTTGATGCCTGCACAAATGTTTTCAACGGCTTTATCTTCCAACCCCAGGATGGCAGCCATAGTGCCGGGCTCGGTTTCGCAGGCTTTTTGCATGGCCAGAGCCCTTTTGAAAACCAGCTTCAATCCGTCTTCGAAAAGCAATGTTTTGTTGGCAACCAAAGCCGAAAATTCGCCCAGTGAATGACCTGCCACCATATCCGGTTTAAAGTCTTCCATGGTGAGTGCCAGAATTACAGAATGTAAAAAGATAGCCGGCTGGGTTACTTTGGTTTGCCTGAGGTCTTCGTCTGTTCCCTCAAACATCAAGTCGGTGATCTTAAATTTTAAGATGCTGTTAGCTTTTTGAAAGAGCTCCTTAGCCCGGGCTGATTTGTCGAACAAATCTTTTCCCATACCCACAAATTGTGCTCCCTGTCCGGGAAATACGTAAGCTTTCATGTTTAAATTTTGATTTGTCTCTTATTGGGTGATAATGTGATACCCTCTTTTGTCTTTAATTTTCTGATCGAAATCAAAAACTTATTTAAAGTATTGTTATTAAGAGATTTATGTGTTTTTATGGAAAATATGCATTATCTGCGATTACCAAAAAAGCGCAGCAAAAATAAGAATAAATTGATAAAATCGAGATAAAGTGTCAAGGCACCCATTATCGTAACTTTTCGCAGGGTGTCACCTTGTTCTGTGGCTGAGGTACCTATGCGTTTCAGCTTTTGTACATCGTAAGCTGTAAGCCCTGTAAATACCAGCACGCCAATAAAACTAATGATATAATCCATTGCAGGACTTTTGAGAAAAAAGTTTACAACAGTGGCAAGGATAATGCCAATTAGTCCCATCATCATAAGCGAGCCAAAGCGGCTGAGGTCTGTTTTGGTTGTGTAACCAACAAAGGCCATCGCCCCATACATGCCACTGGTTATCACAAATGTTTTGGCAATGGATGCTCCTGTAAAGGCCAAAAATATAAAGCTAAGGCTCAGGCCCATCAGTATCGAATAAAGCAAAAAGATCAGTGAAAGCGATTGTGCACTCATCCTGGCGAAACCCATCGACATCCAAAAAACCATGCCTAACGGAGCCAACATTATTATCCACCCACCGAGGGTTATACTTCCGGTTTCGGTATTGTACATAAACTGAAGAAATGATTCGTTACCGGCAAAAATATAGGCTACCAGAGCAGTTATTGCCAAAGCCAAAAACATCCAGCTGAATACATTGGCCAGAAATGTTTTTGCCACTGCCTGCGACTTAAAGGCAGTTTCTGAAGTGAATGAAGGATTTAGTTGATTCATAGTATTTATTACAATTGATAAAGTTAAACTTTAGTGAAGTTTTGAACCGATCAAGCTGATAAACTCTGATCTGGTTTCGGCTTTTTGAAAAGCTCCTGTGAAATCAGAAGTAGTGGTAACTGAGCTTTGCTTTTGAATGCCGCGCATCGACATGCACAAATGCCGTGCCTCTATCACCACCGCAACGCCAAGCGGATTAAGGGCTTCCTGAATGGCTTCCTTGATTTGTGTGGTAAGCCGTTCCTGCACCTGAAGCCTGCGCGAATAAGCCTCAACCACACGGGCAATTTTGCTTAATCCGGTGATATAGCCATTGGGAATGTAACCTACATGTGCCTTACCAATGAATGGTATCATATGATGCTCGCAGAGCGAAAAAATCTCGATGTCTTTTACGATCACCATTTCGCGGTAATCTTCCTTAAACTTAGCCGAGAGCAGTATTTCACGCGGATCGTGATCATAACCCTGGGTAAGAAACTGTATGGATTTGGCTACTCTGCGAGGTGTATTCTGTAGGCCTTCTCTTTCAGGGTTTTCGCCAATCAATTCGAGGATGGCTCTGTAGTGTTTCTCGAGTTGTGCAAGTTTTTTAGGTGCAAATTTTTCAATTTTTTCGTAGCCAAGTAATGCTTTAGGTGCTTCTTTCATGATGATTTCACTTTGATCCAGGAATGTTTAATGGCCATAATATTCCACATAATTATTTTCGGATTCGTACAATTTTATGCAGTGCAAGGCAGCACCAAGGGTATTGATACTGGCTTCGAGCTGATCCCAGATTGCCATCGCCAGCATCTCGGTTGAAGCAAACTTACCTTGCATGAAAAGCACTTCCAGGTTGATGTTTTTGTGATCGATCTGATCGGTAACCTTTTCCCGAATGATTTTGCTAAGCAGTTTCAGATTTATTAAAAAACCGGTTTCGGGATTTACCTCACCTTTTATCGTGACGAAGAGTTCGTAATTGTGGCCATGCCAGTTTGGGTTGGAGCATTTACCAAAGACTTCAGCATTTTTTTCATCACTAAAGTCTGCTCTGAATAAACGATGGGCTGCATTAAAACGTTCTCTTCGGGTGATGAAGATCATAGAATCCGGCAATTAGTATTATCAGGCCACAAAAGTACGCTTTTATGTGGAAAAGCATTTGATTTGCTATCAGGAATAAACTTTTTTTAAAAAATTATGAAATCTGATTTCTGGCTATTTTTTGATGTTGATGCGGGTTCCAATCCAGAATCTAAATTGTTCAACGCCAAGTGCATAAGCCGAAGTGTTTAAGGGCAATACAGGATTGTTAAAACCACTTACTCCACCCATTCCTGCAAACCATTTTTTACCGTTGTAGCCGGCAGCAAAACGGGATGTCCATAAAAAATAGGCTTTGTTTCGGTTGTAGTGCTCTGTTTCGGTATGATAGTCGTAATACTGTAAAAATGCTCCCGGCAACAATGCCAGATTTACATAAAACCGTTTTAGAAATACCAGAGAATAGGAATAACCGGCAAAAATTCCCACAAAATTAAACCTGCCTCTAACCAATTTGTCTTCTTCGTAAATCTCGTATTGATTGGCATATTCGTCTGGTATCAGGCTGCTTTGCGCCTGCAAGCGGTTTATTTGAAAAGCCGGAGCAATTAATAAAGAACCTGCACTTTTTCGCTGGTATTCATTTTGGATGTAAGCTGCTCTGAATGAATGTCTGTGATGATTGGGAACGAGATAAAATATTCCACTTATGCTGCTGATATCCAGATCGGGGCGTTGCAGATATGGATCACCACTTTTGAAGTTTTCAACAATCTGAGGACTGTTTTCCAGATAAAAACCTTTGTAGTTGGCATAGGCCAGTTCGGCATTAATCCATGAGCCATAAGTGTTTACTCGCAAATCAACGGAGGAAGAAGTGCCATAAATGTCTTTGTCGTTTGCCGGGATGGGCGTTTGTATTGTCAATCCAAGCCCGAACCATTTGTAAAAACCCGCTAGGCCAATATGTTGCGGGCTGTTTGGTCGGTATATTAATTCCGTGCTATTACTTACCGGGCTTATTTCGAGGTTTATTGATTCGTACATGCCATATATCCGAACGGTTAGAATATCCTTGTTATCTTTGATGTAAGCAGTGTCTGGCTGTGCAAAAATTGGTGTAGCAAATACAATCAAACTAAAGATCACAATTGCAACGGGTAAATGTTTTGTCATGGTTGATCCGGCCTAAAACATCAATTTGATTTTTTTGTAACGGCATTTACTTCTAATGCAGTAAAGATAATATAGTAAATGAAAAAGCTAAGTAAAAAAGGAACAGCTTCATCACGATTGTAAAGCAGATAAACGGTAATAATGGCCAGATAGACAAGTAGTTTAAGGAAAGTTGCCACCATAAAAAAATTAGCGAAGCTGCTCAGTTTTTTTTCTTTGGCCCGTTGATAAAGCATAAACAACCCCAAATTGCCCAGGGTGAAAAAGATCAGAAGATAAGGCCAGGCCTGGCTGGTGTATCTATCGGGTAGCTGATTGAAAACCAAAAAGCTGATTATAGCCGCAAAACCGGCAGCAAGCAGGTTCCTGATCAAAAAAATACGGAAATCGTTGTTCATAAAACGGAACTTTTTATTTCAAAAAATCTTTTATGGCAAAATAGATAGCCAACGCCACGGCTAATAACGATACTACTACAGTAAAAACAGGGAAACGCCATTGTAACCCTTCATCAAGTTTCAGGCCACCAAAAACGCCAGCCAAAATGATGAACAGCATCTGAAAGGCCAGTGAGGAATAACGGGCATAAGCATTCAGATAATCACCAGGTTTATTTTTGTTTTTTTTCATCAGGTGCGGTCTGCTTCATTTCGCATTTTCCGCTGAACTGTGCTCCAACCTCAATAGATAATTTTTGGGTAGTTAACTCACCTTCGAATATGGCTGTGGCTTTCAGTACGGTTAGTTCTTCTACCTTTAAATTTGCTTTCACCTTACCCGAGATATCGGCTTGTTTACATTCCAGTTCGCCTGATACATTTCCACTCTGGCCGATTACTATCTTGCCATTGGAGCGTAACGTTCCAATTACTGTTCCGTCAATTCGAATATCGCCAGACGACTGAATATCGCCTTTTATAATCGCTTCGTTACCAATCAGGTTGCGGGTTGTTGAATCGTGTCCGGATTTAGGATGCTTCATCAATCTTTGTATTTTTTTGAATACAAAAGTAGTTTTTTTACCCGATTGAATTGCTGATCTATTTTGGAGTTATTGAGTTCCAAAAGCGTGCATATTCATCGATGTCTTTGTTTCGGTAAAAAATGGGATAATTTGTAAGTGAAATGGGATAAATGCTGTAATCTGCTTTATTCATGCCTCCCAACACATAATCTGATTGTGTGAGTACCTCAAAATAGTCAATAGCCGCATCACGATTTGTAAAATTTCCAACAGTTATCAGGGAATAGTCTTTGTCGAGTACCAGATTTTTTATCATTAGGCTTTGAATGCTGAATTCGCGCTGGTTAAAATCAGAAAGCCTTACTTTGAGCGGATCAATGCGAATTTTAGCTGTTTTGCACACCAACATTACCATGTATTGAGATTGTTTGTTAACGATATAAGGTGATTCCGGAGCTGCAACAGCAACTGTTTCATCTTCCGGAATTTCAACTTCCACACTAAGCTCGTAGGTTTTACCAATATTTCTCAGAATATCCTGCGCCAGAGGTGTTACACTACTTTGCGGATAGGTTTTGATAAGTTTATCCAAAGCCACAGCCATCGTATCGACTACTTCGAGCCTGCCTGAGGCAACGGCACGTAAAAAGGCAAAGCGCGGCAAAAGTGTAGTGTCGTTGGGGTACAATTGCGCAGCCCGATCAGCATTCATCACAACCCTGAAGTATTGTCCGGCTTTGTAGGCATCGTAGGTTCTTTCGTAAAAGGCAGCTGATTCGCCTTGAGCAGTAGCTTTTTTCACAAAATAATCCGGATCGAGTAATACCTGCGCATAGTCCGAATCAGGGTAATCCTGGATGATGGTTAGCTTGTAGTTTTCAGCCGCTTCAGCCTCTTGTTTTTCTTTGTGAAGCTTATAGAGTGCGTAAAGCGAAGGCAGACGGTATTCATTTTCAGGATATCTGGTATTCAGTGAAGTATAGGCGTTGATGGCTTCAGGGATGTCGTTTAAGCTCTCCATATAGATGAAACCCAAGTTATTAAGTGCTTCTGCAATGTTATTATTCGCGTTTGCCTGTTGTTCTTCAGTAAGGGGCAATTCTGCAAGGTAATAGGTGCGATCGCGTGGTGTGAGGCTGGCTGCTGCGCTGTCGGCAATGGCGGTTTCGCTGTCTGCAGTTATTTCCATTCCTCCGTCATCAAAACTAATACTTTGTTTGTCGCTGATGCGCCAGTTATCTTCCAGTTTGCGGCGGCCCCATTTTCTAAGAAATTCTGTATATCCAAAGCTCAGGGTGTTAGGGTTGTAGAAATACCATTCAGTGGATTGTTCCAGAGTATTTTGCGGTTCGCGTGTACCTGGCAACAAGGCCATTTGTTCTTCCAAACGTTCTTCTTCCTTGAGTCGTTTTTCTTCTTCGATATAATCCGCAATAATACCATCGATTATCTTGTTGCGCAACACAGAATCCATGGTTGCCAGTCGCAAGAGGCTGTCCTGTGTTTGTACTATCACCAAATTTTCAACCAGTTCCTGTAATACGCCTGCCCGGTTGTTGATGCTGTCGTAGCCGGGATAATCCAACGGAAGTGCACTTACTGCCGTGTCGTAATAAGCTTGTGCCGGAACATATTTCAGCCTGTCGAAGAGCAATCCTGCCACCAATAGTGCCGAGGTAGCTTGCTGGCTTTTGTTGACAGTACTCACAGCCACAGATTTTTGTAACAGCTCGATGGCGTCTTCGTGCCGGTTTTCTTTCAGGGCTATTTCGGCCAGTGCATAATAGATGCGATCTTGATATTCTTCATTTTTTTCATCGCGCAACATTTTATTCAGGATTTTGAGGATCTGTTTGCTGTCGCCCTGATTGGCATCAAAGGCTTTGGCCAGATTGATCCTGGCTTCAAATGCCAGCGTATAGTCAGGATTGCGTTTGATTACAGTTTTAAATTGTTCTGTTGCAGCAGCCAGGTCGCCTTGTCGTTCGTAAATCTGCCCCAGTATAAACATGGCTCTGGTTTTGAGCTGTTTGTCGTTGCTGTTGAAGATGCCTCTTTTCAGGTGAATTACCGCTTCATCATAATTTTCGCGATCAATGTAATAGTCGGCCCAAACTAACTCAAGGTTTCGCCGAACCTCGGCAGGCATTTCGCGGTCGCGCCAGGCAGCATCCAATGCTCGCAACATGGGCTCGGCTTTTTCGTACTGCTCCAGTTGAATATATGTTTTTGCCAACCAAAGATCGGCTGTGAATTTGATGTCGTTATTGCTATACTGACTCGAAACGAAATCAAAAGTACGCCGGGCACTGATGTAATCCTGTTTATAAAAATGAGCCTTACCCATCATCAGGTAGCTGTCGTCGATCCACCGAACATATTCTTTGTTGCCAAATTTCATCGAGTGACGCTGAACACCAATTGAGCCTTTCTGAATGGCTCTGTCCATGGGTTGATAGATGCGCTGGGCATTATTTTTTGTGCCATAGTTATAAACTCTTAACACACGCAGATAATCATCTTTTGTCTGTTCGTTGAGTGTTTTTAGGCCATCTTTTAAGCTTTCGTTGCCATTCCAATAAACATTGTATTTGCTGGTGATGTTATGATAAACACGTCTTGTCCAGGTGTTTTTTTTAGTAGAACAGGCACCTAAACCTAAAAAAACGAAAGCAATTATGATCAGTTTTAAAAAGGTGAATCGGTTTTTTGGCACAGCGAAATTTTTATTTACCATAACTAAACTTACCGCAAAATATTATAAGCAATGATGCTTAAGGTGTTTTTCTTTTTCAAGGATTGAAGTTGCAAAAGTAAGTAAATCAAGTTATAGGACTATTATTTGATAGGAGGATTCTGGGCAAATACCTAAAAAATTTATATTGAAAGCCAATGAGATCAATTAGATATCCGGTGTTAGTAGATTTCCTTTAATTTATGAACTTAGTTTTTTCGATTACTTTTGCAACCGAAAACCAGTGCTATGCAAAAAGGCAAAAAAAGGGAAAGGTGGTATCAAAAGTTACGTAACAAGTACAGGTTAGTAATTTTTCATGAGGAAACCTTTGAAGAGAAGTTAAGCTTCAGACTTAGCAGGCTAAATGTCTTTGTTTTATTGGTGAGTTTGAGTGTTTTTTTGGTTTTTATAACCATTTATATCATCGCTTTTACTTCACTCAGAGAGTATATACCAGGCTACACCGATATTACCCTGAACTCCCGTGTTTATGAGATGGTTAGAAGAGCTGATTCGCTGGAGCAGGTTTTTAGGCAAAAAGATCAGTATATCAATAATATACGCAGAATAATTGACGGATATGATGACCAATCCGACAGTTTGGAGGCGGTTTTTAATGTCAGAATGATACGGACTTCAGCAATTGATACCATACGCATGACCCGTAGCGAGCAGGACAGCTTGTTGCGTCTTGAATTTGAATCAGCCGAGCGTTTTAATTTGTATGGGCAGGGAAATCTTTTACCCGAAAGCAGAAGAAGAGCAATGCAGACAGCAAACTTTTTTGTTCCACTCAAAGGGCTGATCACCAATAAATTTAATCCATCTAACAAGCATTTTGGCGTTGATGTCGTTTCCAATGCCAATGAAGCCATTAAAGCAGTGCTGGAAGGAACGGTGATTTTTGCTGACTGGACCCCGGATAAAGGCTATGTGATTGGATTGCAACATGCTGGCAACTTTTTGTCGGTATATAAACACAATGCGGTATTGTTGAAATCGGAAGGTGATCAGGTGAAAGCCGGCGAAGTAATTGCCATTGTTGGTGATTCCGGGGAGCTCAGTTCAGGGCCACATCTGCATTTTGAACTGTGGTTCAATGGTATGCCAATCAACCCTGAAGATTATATCGGCTTCGAGTAAAGTATAAATCCAAGGCAGGTTTGCAGCTCATAAAAATATTTAAAACATCAGATTGTAATACTGAATTACTGAGGGAATTAATTCGGTATCGGAGATTTTTTAGTAATCTTGCAGCCTTTTAATAGAATGAACATCCTTCTGATAGATATGTTTACAGCAGGAATAAAATATTAAGCAGGAAAAGCTTTTAATAACAAATGGAAATAGCAATAAAAATCATACAGCTTTTATTAAGCTTGTCAATATTGGTGATTGTACACGAATTTGGTCATTTTGCCGCAGCAAAGATATTTAAAACCCGTGTTGAGAAGTTTTACCTCTTTTTTGATCCCTGGTTTTCTATTTTTAAGTTTAAGCACAAAGGCACCGAATACGGCATGGGCTGGCTTCCCTTGGGGGGATATGTCAAAATTTCAGGTATGATTGATGAGTCGATGGACAAGGAAGCCATGAAACAATCACCCAAAGACTACGAATTCAGGTCGAAACCGGCATGGCAGCGCCTGATTATCATGCTTGGTGGCGTGACGATGAATGTGGTGCTGGCTTTTTTGATCTACATCGGAATGTTAAGCATTTATGGCGAACAGTTTTTGCCCACCTCCGAAGCCAATCGTTATGGCATTGCAACCGACAGCCTGGGACGATCCTTTGGCTTTCGTAACGGCGACAAAATACTGAATGTGAATGGGGAATACGTAGAAGATTTCAACAAAATCCCCCTTACCATGATTCTTGAAAACGCCCGTCAGCTCGAGATAGAACGGAATGGTGTCAGAGAAACGCTCACCTTACCCGAAAATGCCATTGCTCAACTTGTGAAGCATGATAATCCACTATTCCTTTCGGTTCGTATTCCGTTTATCGCAGCAGCTTTTTCGGAAGGATCGGTGGCCGAAAAGGCAGGCATGAAAGTGGGGGATACCATTCTGGGAATAAATGGTGTTTCGATGCGCTATTTTCAGGATTTCAGAGAAGGCATCCAGCAATATAAAAATCAGGACGTTGTAATAAATGTAAAAAGAGGCAGCGACTCAATCGATTTGAATGTTCAGGTGCCCGAGCAGGGATTGATAGGTGTTTATCCCAGTCAGCAACTCACTGATTTCTTCCATTTTAGCGAGACGCATTACAATTTTGCACAGGCCATACCAGCCGGGGTAAAGAAAACTGTTGATGGCATAAGTGGCTACCTCAAGCAGCTCAAGCTTTTATTCTCACCCGAAGTGAAAGCCTATGAAAGTGTGGGTGGATTTATTTCGATTGGTTCCATTTTTCCACCTGTTTTTCACTGGGAAAGTTTCTGGCGGCTCACTGCCTTTCTTTCCATTATGCTGGCCGTATTGAATCTGTTGCCTATCCCGGCACTTGATGGAGGCCATGTGATGTTTCTGTTCTACGAGATAATTGCCGGACGCAAACCCAGCGATAAGTTTATGGAAGTGGCGCAGATAGTTGGAATGGTATTGCTTTTTGGCTTGTTGATTTTTGCCAATGGCAATGATGTGATGAAGCTTTTCAGATAAATCAGGCTTCCAGTTTGTCGCGAAGCGACCGAAAACCCTTTCCCAAAATTTCGGATGCGTTTAAGCTAACTACAAAAGCTTTTTGATCGGTTTTGCTGATAAATTCTTTCAGCAACACTATTTCGCGGCGGCGAAGCACAACAAAAAGCATATTTCTTGTCTTGCCGGCAAACATGCCTTGTCCGTTAAGCAAGGTTGCTCCCCGCCTGAAATCAGAAGTGATTTTGCTGGCAATTTTTTCATATTCGTCCGAAACCACCAGTACAACCTTATCCGTTTGAGCCCCTTCGAGCACCATATCAATAACCTTACCCATCACAAAAATAGCCAGCAACGAATAAAGTGGAATTTTCCAATCGGCAAATACAACTGTTCCAATCACAACGATCAGTGCATCAATGCTCATCATCAGTTTACCAAGCGGTTGATGCGTCCATTTGCCTGCCATCATAGCCATTACATCCGTTCCGCCACAAGTGGCTTTTGCCTTAAAAAACAAACCTACACCCAATCCGATGATGGCACCTCCGTAAAGAGCCGAAGTTAGCGGATCATCTTTCAAAAGCGGGAAGTCGCCATAGAGATAGGTGAATCCATCCATAAATCCGCTTGTAAGAAAAAAACCGGTAACAGTTTTTGCTCCAAAACGTGGCCCCAGCACCTTGATACCAATAAGTGTAAGCGGGATATTAAACGCAAGAGCCATCAACCCAACCGGAGTGTTAAAACTGTGGTGCAAAACGATTGAAATGCCATAAATTCCGCCTGGAACAATTTTATGAGGTGTGATAAAAAAAACATACCCGGCTGCTATGAAAATTGCACCTATTAATATAAAAGCATAAGCTTTGATCCAAGGCAGACTAAAGGGCCGGTAGCTGACAATAAATGCCATTGGCTATGATTCCAATTTGTCGCGTAACGACTTGAATCCTTCTCCCAGGATTTCATTGGCGTTGATAACCGTAACGAAGGCTTTGGGATCAATCTGATGAATATATTCCTGAAGCATAGCCATTTCGCGACGGTTTACAACAGTGAAGATGATTGTTTTTTCGCTGCCGTTGTACATGCCTTTTCCTTTGAGATAAGTGCCGCCACGGTTAAGATCGTCAATAATTTTACCTCGTATTTCCTCGTATTTATCGCTGATGATAAATAAAGTTTTATCATAGTCAACACCTTGTAAAATAGCGTCTATCACTTTTCCGGTGATGTAAATGACGATGAGCGAATAAAGCGGAATTTTCCAGTCCTGAAACACCAGCAAACCTACAAGTACAATCACTGAATCGACCCAGATTAATAACTGGCCAACCGGAAGGCTGGTGTATTTACTGATTATCATCGCAACGATATCTGTGCCTCCTGAGGTAGCTTTCGATTTGAAAATCAATCCCAATCCTGTACCCAGAAAAACACCACCAAAAATGGAGCTTAACAGGGGTTCGTTGGCTACCAACGGATCTTCGCCATATAAGTAGGTGATTCCATCCACAAAAAAGGCGGTCAGTAAAAATCCGATAACTGTTTTGTAACCAAACCTGGGCCCCAAAATACGGATTCCTATCAGGGTGAGAGGAATATCCATTGTAAGCGCAGTGAGCCCAACGGGAGTGCCTAAAAGATAATGAACGACAATGGCGATACCGTAAACTCCTCCCGGTACAATTTTATAAGGCGTGATAAATAGTACAAAGCCCGAAGCCAAAATAAACGAACCTATAAGGATTAGCAAATGATTGATTATCCAACGTTTGGAAAAAAGTTTGTCTTTTTGAATAAATGCCATGACAACCAGGATTAAGTTTAAGTCAGCGGCAAAATTACTACCTTATAGTGGCTTCGCAACATAAAAAAGGGTAATTCTGTTGTATTTTGAATTTTGCACAATAAAGCGGATGAAAATGTGTTTTTTCACCAAACTAATTATGAAGTAATCAACATACTTCAGCAGTTTGAGATAAATTTATTACTTTAGCCCGCACAAAAAAAATTGCCAGAAATAACTAATGCAATTGATTAGCAAGTACTTAATCTTTATTTTTGTCTTTTTTATCAGCACAGTTGTTGGATTTTCCCAGCAGGCTCCTGTATTTACCTATCATACAAATACCTATGCCTACAAAAATCCGGGTTTTGCTGGATTGGGTGAAGGAATTTGCCTGAATGGAATCGTAAGGCAACAATGGGCTGGGTTTACTGACAATGAAGGAGAGAATGTTGCACCTGAAGACTTATTGATCACAGCAGACATGCCGGTACGCTGGTTGCGTGGAGGTGTTGGGTTATCCATCATACAGGATAAACTGGGTTTTGAGAACAACATTGGTGTGAATTTGGGTTACAGTTATCATGCTGATCTGGCAGGTGGCCGGCTTGGAATAGGGGCAGCAGTTAATTTGCTGAACCGCTCAATGGATTTTGGGAAGTTTAAACCGCAAAGCGAAGGTGATCCCGTTTTGGCCAGTGGCGAACAAACTGATATGCTTTTTGATATGAATCTGGGACTGTTTTGGCAGGTTGATAATATATATTACATCGGTATTTCGGCTACAAGTTTGTTCGAAACCAAAGGAAAAGCCCTGGGTAGTAGTGCCGAGAGCAGTGCCAGCTTTGTGGGCGACCGGACATTTTATCTTGTTGGGGGTTATGAGTTTCCGATTCCCGGCAAACCGGCCTATGAACTCCATCCGGCAATAAGTGTACAAACCAATGGCGTTAAAACACAAATTGATCTTACAGCCAAAGTGCTATACAATAATAAGTTCTGGGGTGGCGTTAACTATAGGCTTCAGGAATCCATCGGTTTGATGGCAGGTGTTTTTATCAAGGATATCCGAATTGGATATGCCTACGATATCAACACTTTAGGCTTATCAGTGGTACCCGGATCGCATGAGATTAGCATCGGTTATTGCTTTAAGTTGCAGCCTGATCGTTCAGCAAGAGTGTATAGAAATACAAGGTATTTATAAGAAGATTTTTAAAAAAAAATAAGAGACTTAATCTTATTTGTTATTTTTGGCCGGTTTAAAGTAAGAAAAGGGAACTCAAAATTTTGAAGATTAATACAAACTACAATATGACTTGTAGGAAATTTAGAACAATTCAGAACGTTAAGATGAAGAACATACTGCTATTTGCTTCTGTCGTGCTGTTGCTTGCCAGCTGCAGCAATTCCAATCAGGGCGAACTTGTTGGTGCCCGCAAAAAATCGAAACCTTTTTATCAACCCGATCCTTATGGAATGGTCTTTATTCCGCAAGGGAGCTACACCATGGGTGTGGGTGGCGAAGACCTGACTTACGGGCAGCTTCATCAGCCCAAGACGATTTCGGTTTCAGGCTTTTTTATGGACGAAACAGAAATCACCAATAACGAATACCGTGAGTTTGTATATTGGGTTCGCGACTCTATTGCCCGTACGCTATTGGGCGAAGTGAGGCCGGATGATTATCTGATAACTGAAAACAAAAAAACAGGTGAAATTTATGATCCGCCTTTCCTCAACTGGAAAGAGGATATTGAATGGAACAGCGAAGATCAGGACGTACGGGATGTTTTGGAAGAAATGTACCTACCTGATTTTGAACGATATTTCAGGAGAAAGGAAATAGATACTCGTAAATTATTCTATGAATACTATTGGGTTGATCTGCAAGCCGCTGCTAAGAAAGAATTTGTGGAAGGTGCTGATTTCAGGAATGCCGGTTTGGCAAACAGACCTAAAGGTTTGGAGAACAGATCTATCTATGTTCGTAAAGAGATGATCAATGTTTATCCCGATACACTAGCCTGGATCCATGATTATACCTACTCGTTTAACGACCCGCTCACTGAAAAATATTTTTGGCACCCTGCCTATGATCATTATCCGGTAGTTGGGGTTAACTGGAGTCAGGCAAAAGCTTTTTGTGTTTGGCGTACTGAGAAATTGAACAGTTATCTGCGTGCGAAAAAAGGTGAAGTTTCGCTGGCCGAGTTCCGGCTACCTACAGAAGCAGAATGGGAATGGGCTGCCCGTGGTGGAAACCACCTGAACGCTTATCCCTGGGGAGGTCCATACACACGTAATGACAAGGGATGTTTTTTGGCCAACTTTAAACCAATACGCGGAAACTATATCGCAGATGGCGGTTTACGTACCGTGATAGTAGGTCACTTCCCTCCGAATGACTGGGGGCTCTATGATATGGCCGGAAACGTTGCCGAATGGACAAATAGTGCTTTTGACCCGTCTTCTTACAATTTTACCTGGGACATGAATCCAAACTATACCTATAACGCCAAGGAAAATGATCCTCCGGTAATGAAACGAAAAGTGATCAGAGGCGGTTCGTGGAAAGATATTGCTTATTACCTTCAGGTTACAACCCGAGCCTATGAATACCAGGATACAGCAAAGAGTTATATCGGTTTCAGAACGATACAGCCATTCCTGGGCCGCAACAAAGGTGATAACCCGAATAAAGCCTCAAGAGTTTATAATTAATCATACAGTTAATAGTTAACATAAAACAATAATTTAATCAATATCTATTATGGGATTTAGCAAAATGTTAAGAAGTAAAGGGTATAAAAACTTCATGGCCAAACTTTATGGCATAGGTGCTGCATTGGTAATATTAGGCGCACTTTTTAAGATTAATCACTACACCGGTGCAAATGAGATGTTGATTATTGGCATGGCCACCGAGGCTATTATTTTCTTCTTTTCTGCTTTTGAACCTCCGCATGTTGAACCCGACTGGAGTTTGGTTTATCCGCAGCTGGCAGGCATGTATCACGAGTCTCCTGTTGAAACAGAGTTGGAGTCGAAGAAAACTGCCACACAGAAACTTGATGATATGTTTAAGGAAGCAAACATCGAATCTTCCACTTTGGAAAGGTTGAGCAAAGGCTTTGAGAAATTGAGTGAGAATGCATCAAGAATGTCTGATATTTCAAATGCTGCCCTTGCAACGAATGAGTATGTTGACAACATCAAACTTGCAACCAAATCAGCTTCGGAGCTTTCCGCAAATTACAAAAAAGCATCCGAAGTACTTAGCCAGGATGCACAGGCTACTGTTGATTATATCGAAAACATGAAGTCAGCTTCAGATAATGCCGGCAAGTTAAGTACTGCTTATGTGCAGGCTGCTGATATTATCAAATCAGAGATGAGAAGCACTGAAGAATTTGCCGGCACTGTTAAAGAAGCCTCTTCTTCGGCCAGGCAACTTGCTGATTCATATTCCAAGTCTGCTACCTTGATTCAAAAGTCAGTTGAAGCACTGGATTTTGGAACAATTGACGGCGAAAGCTACAACAAGCAGTTACAGCAAATCGCAAAAAATCTTACCGCTTTGAATTCTGTTTATGAATTACAATTGCAAGGATCGTCCAAGGCAGCAGAAGCCAGCGACAAATTATATCAAACCATGGCTCAATACCTCGAAAAGGTTAATCAATCTGCCGAAAACACAGCACAATTCAATCAGCAACTCACCGAGCTTTCAACACGCATGAGTGCCCTGAATAAAGTATATGGCAATATGCTCTCTGCCATGAATGTTCAGTCTTAAGCTGAAATTGAGAATGAGATCAAAAGTATCTTTCAAAATAAGAAAATAGAAGATGGCTGGATATAAAGAAACGCCGAGGCAGAAGATGATTGGGATGATGTACCTGGTTCTTACTGCAATGCTGGCACTTAACGTTGCAAAGGATATTCTGGATGCATTCCTGGTGGTAAACGACAGTATGGAAATTACCAACCAAAGCTTTGCTACTAAAATTGCCGGACAGTATGCCAAGTTCGAAACACAATACAATCTGGAGCCTGTTAAAGTGGAGGAATACTGGCTAAAAGCAGGGGATGTAAGACAAAAATCCTATGAACTGATTGAATACATTGAGGACATCAAACTAGAGCTTGTAGCCCGATCAGAACGAATGACGCGGGAAGAAGCACTTGGTAAATATTTCGAGAAACAAGCAGTGCCAGATCAATTTAGTCCCGGTCAGATGCGCGATCAGTTTATGCTAAATCTCAATAGTGTTCCATCACGCGATAAGTATGATGAACCAACAAATTACCTGATCGGTCAGAATAAGAACGGGAAAGCCTATGAACTGGCTGACAAGATGAAAGAGTACCGGGCCTACATTCTGGATATTATCGGATCGCAGTTTGAAGACCGTATTGGACTGGTGACCACTGGCAAGTTTAAAGATGCAAGTGGCACGCCACAGGATTGGGAGTATTATAACTTTTACCACACCATTCTGGCAGCTGATATCACTTTGCTTAACAAAATCATTGCCGAAGTTCAAACGGCCGAATTTGATGCGGTGAATACACTCTATGCCAATATTACTGAAAAGGATTTTAAGTTTGATAATGTTGCTGCACGCGTTATTCCAAAATCTACCTATATCCTCCAGGGACAAGCTTACGAGGCAGAGATTCTAGTGGCTGCCTATGATTCCAAAACACAATCACAGGTAAAAGTTCTTCGCGGTGCCGGTAAAATTACAGATGCTAATATTGCGAGGGCACAAACCTTTAATAGTGTTAATGGTACAGTAAAACTTGAATTCCCGGGTAATACCGTTGGACCGCAAAGTTATGCCGGAGTAATTGAAATGCTGGATCCCCGCACACAAGAACTCACCCATTATGAGTTTAGTGGTGATTATATTGTTGCCCCTCCGGCACTTACTGTTTCTCCGCTCAAAATGAATGTGCTTTATGCCGAGCTTAAAAATCCGATTTCTATATCATCACCTGGAATTGCAAGCGATCTTTTGACGCCTTCTATTACGAAGGGCAAACTTTCCAAAAGACCAGATGGAACCTGGGATGCAGAGGTGCCAATTGATGAAAAATTAACAACCATAACTGCTTCTGCCTCAATCGACGGAAAGACCATTGTACTCGGATCTTACGATTTTCGAATCAAACGTGTTCCGAAACCAAATGCAACGATTGCTGGAATTTCGGACGGGAAGATTGACCGCGACCGTTTGCTGGCAGCCAATGCTATTATACCAGAGTTGGTTGATTTCGACTTTGAAGATTACTATTATCAAATCGTTTCCTATGAGTTGGAAACTATTCTGGGAGGCGATTTACAATCTACCGGAACAATCCGTAGCAACAGATTTAATGATGCGGTTTTGAATACCATTCGTAATTCGCGGCGTGGACAAAAGCTTTTTTTTATGAACATCCAGGCTAAGAGTCCGACCGGTCGTATGGTAACCCTTAACCCTATCAGTTTAGAAATACAATAAATATTCTGAGATATCATGAGAAAAATATTGTTTTTATTTACCATCCTAATCGGAATTAGCTTCGTTTCACAGGAAACGTTTGCTCAAATTCTTGATGAAAGACCAGTAGATGGGATTTATGCAGATGATGGTACAATTGACATCGATCCCATTCCATTTCCTACCATCCGGAAAGCGGATGTAATGTGGAAGAAACGCGTGTGGCGTGAAATTGATTTCCGACAGAAGATGAATCACGCTTTTTATTATCCTGTTATTCCCCATAATAACTGGCGGAATTTTATTGCCGTGATATTAGACGGAATGCGCGAGAATAAATTTTTAGCTTACGACGCACAGAATAACCCTACTGATGAGTTTCTGGTGCCCTTGACTTATAATCAATTGATAGAGCGCGAAACAGATAGTTCCAGACAAACACTTCGCCGCAGCTATCCACCTTATGATGAGTATGATACTGTAATCGTTTCAAGGTTTGATCCAACCCGTGTGATGCGTCTGCGTGTAAAAGAAGATTGGTATTTCGACAAACAAAGATCACAATTGATGGTTCGTATCATTGCTTTGTGTCCGGTACTGATGGTCGAAAGGGATGGGCAGGAATTTACACAACCCTTGTTTTGGATATCCTATGAGCAGGCCCGTGATGTGCTTGCTAAATCTGAGATATTTAATCGTCAGAACTCAGCTGAACGCCGAACTTATGATGAGGTGTTTTGGAAACGTATGTTCGATAGCTATGTTTACAAGGAGGAAAACGTGTACGATCGTACCATTGGTTCCTATGCCCTTGGTATTGATGCTTTGCTCGAATCGGAGCGGGTGAAAACGGAGATTTTGAATTTTGAACAGAATCTTTGGGAGTACTGATTTTTGATGTTTATGGAATGGCCCGCATCAGAAATGATAGCGGGTTTTTTTGTTAAATTCTGAAATAATTTCACCTGACAAAATGTTAAAAAAGTAAACCAAATGAGTAATATGACGCATCAAAACAAAACTGCAGAAACAAAATTCGGACTTCATCCGGTTTTACTGGAAAGATGGAGCCCGCGGGCTTTTAGTGATAAAGCTGTAGAACCCGAAAAGATTTATCGCTTTTTGGAGGCTGCCAGATGGTCGCCCTCTGCTTCAAACGAGCAGCCCTGGCGTTTTATAATTGGATTAAAGGGTGATGACACCTATAAGAAATTGTATGAAACATTCGTGGAATTTAACCAGTTATGGACAAAAACAGCTCCGATATTGATATTGAATTTGGCCAATACCCTGAGCACCAAAAATCCGGGTAAAGCAAATCTTACTTACGCCTATGATCTTGGACAAGCTGTAGCTCATCTCTCATTTCAGGCACATGCTGATGGTTTATATGCGCATCAAATGTCGGGATTCGATACGCAGCTAGCTGAAAAGATTTTTGAAATTCCAGATAACTTCAAAGTGATTTCGGTGGTTGCAGTTGGCTATATTGGTAATCCTGAAGTTCTTCACCCAAATTTGGAAAAGCTGGAATATTCCGATAGAAGCCGAAGACCCTGGAGCGAGAATGTTTTTTCAAACAAATTTGGTCAAAGCTTTTCACTGTTTTAACATTATTTTTGCGTAATTCCATGTAAATTCGCTGTCTTATTATTATACTCAAACTTTAGTGAAAGCGTTACAATTTACTTTTATTATCCTGATACTGGTTATCTTAAATGCATGTGATCCCGGCTCGCACACCGAAAAACGAGACAAACCAAACCCAAATACCAAAGGTGTGGCAGTGAGCGTGCCTGAGTTCAATGCCGATTCAGCTTTTCATTTCGTAGCCAAACAGTTGGCTTTTGGGCCCCGTGTTCCGCAATCCGTAGCACATCAGGCTTGTGCCTCCTGGTTGGCTGATAAAATGAGTGCGTTTGCTGATACGGTTTATTTACAGCAATTTAGAACACGCATTTACGATCAACGTGCTTTCGATGGAGTAAATATCATTGGTGTATTTAATCCAAAAGCCAGAAAGCGAATTGTTTTGTCTTCGCATTGGGATAGTCGTCCGTATGCCGATTATGACGCTGATCCGCAGAATCATCAAAATCCTATCGATGGTGCTAATGACGGAGCAAGTGGAACGGCTGTTTTGCTCGAATTAGCCAGATTATTAAAAGCTTTCCCGCTTTCGGAACAACTTGGCATTGATATCATTTTTTTCGATTTGGAAGATTACGGACCACCAACCAGCGATCGTAATCGGTATTCAGAAGAAAGCTGGGCACTTGGATCTCAATATTGGAGCCGCAATCCACACACACCGGCCTACAGGGCAAACTTTGGGATATTGCTTGATATGGTGGGAGGTGCTGATCCGGTTTTTCCGAGAGAGTATTTTTCGCAACAGTATGCTTCCTGGGTACTTGATAAGGTTTGGCTGAAAGCCTATGAGCTTGGTTACGGCAATCTTTTTATTAATAAACCCGGGTCGCCCATCAACGATGATCATGTTTCCATGAACGAAATCGCCGGAATCCCCACGATTAATATCATACACCTGGATCCCTCCAGTAGTAATGGTACCTTTTTTGAACACTGGCACACCATCGGTGATAATTTGGATGCCATCGATAAAGAAACGCTTCGAATTGTTGGAAAAGTAGTATCACATGTTATTTATAACGAGCAATAGGGAGAAGCGGTTGTAAGGGGGTTCATGTTTTCTTAATTTTTTTCACAATTTTTAACAATCTCTGCTTGTTTAAACATAAGAGCTGAAATGCTCAACAAAACCTTAATAGCTTGAAATACAATATGATGTAATTGTTTCCATTGCTATTATTGATTTACATCAACAAAGGTATTGTTCTAAATCTGGGTACGGTTTTTATAATGTCATTTTTGTCATATTTGCTGAAAAGTTAAATACTGTTAATCTTGCATTAGAAAAATTACAAGCCGGGAGTTAACTTATACTCTGGCAACATTATGAACCAAATACCATAGAAACAATGAAGAGAATGAAAAAATTAGCGACTGCCACCACAATGATTTTTGTGGCATCACTTACATTTATGTCCTGCACCAAGGAAGGACCTGCCGGAATTCCAGGTAAAGATGGTGAAGATGGCATCAATGGCCAGGACGGAACCGCCGGTTGCATTGAATGTCACGACAATTCACAGGCTTTGTTTGCAAAAACTATCCAATGGGAAAAATCAATCCATGCAACGGGTGGAAATTTTGAACGTAACACAGGTGATTGTGCAACCTGCCATACCAGTCAGGGATTTCTGGGATATCACGTAACAGGCGATTATGATCCTTCTGCTGCAGGTGCTGCAATCAGCAATCCTAACCCACCTAACTGCTACACCTGCCACAAAGTGCATGATAGTTATACCCCAGCCGATTGGGAGCTTACAATGACCGGTCAGATAGCTATGCACAACACAACTCAAACTCCCGATTTTGGTACCGGAAGTCAATGTGCCAGCTGTCATCAGGGTCGTGAAGTAAATCCATTCCCGGTTGAGGGAGGTGAGGACATTACAATTTCAAATACCCGCTACGGGGTGCATCATGGACCACAGGCTAACGTAGTGAAAGGAACTGGATTGTTTGAGCCAGGAACTGGTTATAGCAGTCACCCTCATGGTACCCAAATCACAAATACCTGTGTTACCTGTCATATGGCCGAAGCGTTTGGCACTCAGGCTGGCGGACACACCATGTATCTTGGATACGACTATCATGGTTCCACTGTTTTAAATACAGCTGGTTGTGTGGGTTGTCACCCGAATGTAGAAGAATATGTTGTAAAAACTGAAGAGCTGCAGAATGAAGTGCAGGAAATGTTGCTTGAACTGAAAGCTATGCTTGATGAAATTGGTGCCACCAACCCGGGCAGTGATAATTCCGTTGCAGGAACCTATTCTCCTGAAGTAGCAGGTGCTGTGTTGAATTATAAAGCACTTACCGAAGATCGTAGCCTGGGTGTGCATAACCCAACCTATGTTAAAAAAGTGCTTCAAAATACTATGGAGGCAATTCAGCAATAAACGTAAATTCAAAGGAAGCTTCCGGGCAACTCATTATAAATGAGCCTGGAAGCTTTTTATTAATAGCTAATACATTAAATTATGTATCAAATAAGAATACTAAAGCAGAGTCTGGTAGTCGTAGTGCTATTGCTGTTGGCTTCGGCCTGTACGTACGATTTTATTGAGATGCCAAAACCTGATCCGATTGACCCTACTGATACGGTTTCATTTCAATCTGCCGTTATACCCATTTTTACCAATGGAAACAACTGTACTGCTTGTCATTCAACCGGCGCAACAGCACCTGATTTAACAGCAAGCAAGGCATACAACGCTTTGGTGCCAGCTTATGTAAATCTGGACGATCCGGAAGCAAGTTCCATTTACTGGTTCGCTCATCCCTCATCCAATACACATGGATGGAAAAAAATGAGCCTGAGCGAAGCTGGCATCATTTTGGGATGGATTCAACAAGGCGCTCAAAATAATTAACATAGAAAAGCAATTACTATGAAAAGATATTTATTAGGCATAGCACTGGTTGTGAGTACAATATCACTTGCAATTGGTCAAAATGAAGAAGAAAAGCCAAAGGATAAACCGGTTTGGGCACCATTTGAAAGTGGATATCTAATCGATAATCAAACCACTGTGATTCAATCTCCTAAAACACTCGAATACATTATTCAACATAAATTTGGGACAATGGATAATGGATTCAGCGATTTGTTTGGTTTGTATGCTCCCGGTGCAAATATCCGCATGGGACTAAACTATTCGTTGATTAAAAATCTTCAAATAGGCTATGGGATCACACGTTTGAATATGTATAACGATTTCTCGGTGAAATACACAATTTTTGAACAGACCAGAAGAAATACGATTCCGGTGGCTGTTGCCGTTTACGCCAATATGGGTATTGATGGCAGAAATAAGGAAGTATTCGGACTAGATTTTAAAGGAAGCGATCGTTTCTCTTATTTTACACAGCTGATCGTTGGTCGTCGGGTTAACGACTGGCTTTCGCTTCAGGTCAATGCCAGTTTTACTCATTTTAACAAAACTGATTCCTTGATCGATCACGATAAAATTTCTGTTGGCTTTAATGGTAGGGCCAGATTCTCGCCACAATCATCCATACTATTTCAGTATGATGTTCCGTTAAAAATACAAGGTATTGCCGAGCATCGTGAATTTACGAATCCTTCAAAACCAAATCTGGGTGTTGGATGGGAAATCAGAACAAGTACACATGCTTTTCATATCTATATTTCAACAGCCGATGGTATTGTTCCGCAGCATAATGCCATGTTTAATCAAAACGATTGGACAAAAGGTGATTTGATGTTTGGATTTTCGATAACACGATTATGGAGTTTTTAAGAATTACTAACTGTTAAATTATATCATTATGAATGTTAGATTTTTTTCAATTGCAGCTTTATTGGCAAGTACGATAGTGCTGATGGCCTTTATGATTCCTCAGGAAAAGAAAAAAGGTGGACCATGGGAGATTCCTCAGGAGTATGTATCAATGGAGAATCCGTACAAAGATGATGCTTCTCTCGAAAAATACGGAAAACAAGCTTATATGAAACACTGTCGTTCCTGCCACGGAAACACTGGTGAAGGCGATGGTCCCAAAGCACGTAACCTTGAGTATGATCCGGGTAATTTGTCTGATGCAGCCTGGCAGGATAAGGTTTCGGATGGCGAACTGTATTATATGTCGATCATTGGTCGTGACGAAATGCCTAATTACGAAAGTAAAATAGCAGATGATGAGGAGCGTTGGGCACTTATTAATTACCTCAGATCGCTGAAGAAATAATCTTTTGTGAATATGACAGAAACAGGTTTACATCCAGGACTTGCCATTGTGTGCAACCCTAAATGTAAACCTGTTTTTATGTTTTGATTTTTTGAATAATCAAATAGAATTTGCAAAACTTATTTTATTCTTTTTTTTATTATTCAGACCGACGTTAACTTCAAATTACATGCGAAACATATTTTTACTACTGTTTTTTGTGTTGTTTGCTTTTGTTCATAAACAAACTTCAGCACAATTAATGGTTGACATGGAATCTCCACCTTCCAACTCAGAGATGAATCAGACGTGTTTTGATTGTCATGGCCAGAAGGTATATAGTTTTGAGAATGATTTTTCGGGTATGCTCGAACGCAAGGTGATGAATCCTAATTATGTGCTCGATACGGGTGCATTTTATCAGGGCGTACACCGTCATTTTGCATGTATTGATTGTCATTCAATGGATTATGAAGTTTTTCCGCATCAGTCCGAGTTAAGATTCGAAATGATGTATTCCTGCATGGATTGTCATGGTGGTGATGAGACCTATGCCCGGTATAATTTTGATCAAATCGAAGAGGAGTTTTTTCAAAGTGTACATTCGAGCAGGCACGATGAATCCTTTAACTGCTGGATGTGTCACGATCCACATGCTTACAAGGCTATGACACATGGTGAGTTTAAGATCAGCGAAATTGTGAATGCACATAATCAAACCTGTATAGATTGTCATAACGATGCCGCTCAGTTTCAGCGTATCACGGATAGTATTCGTCCTGATTTGGCAGAGGTTCACAGCTTTATTCCAAAGTACGAGGCACACCTGAAATCGGTCAGATGTATCGAATGTCACACTTCGCAACAGGATACCATGTGGGTGGCACATAACATACTCGAAAAGAATTTGGCCATGAAGAAATGTGTGGAGTGTCATTCGTCCAATACCATGCTGATGGCTTCTTTGTATAAATACCAAAGTATCGAAGCCCGCCAATCCGGCTTCCTGAATGCAGTGATTTTGAATGAATCCTATGTGATTGGTGCCAATCGAAATTTTTATTTCAATATCATCAGCATTATTCTTTTCGGGCTGGCCATACTCGGTATTGCAGTTCACGTGTTTTTCCGCATTAAAAATCGTTGATCCATGAGCAAACGAATCTATTTATATCCTATCTGGTTGCGTTTTTGGCATGCCATCAATGCCTTGATGTTTTTGATTTTGCTGGCAACGGGTTTGAGTATGCAGTATTCTAATCCCGATTGGCCGTTGATTCGTTTCGATCTGGCCGTGCAGTTTCACAACATAGCCGGCATCATTGTGAGTTTTAATTATCTGATCTTTCTGCTCGGAAACCTAACTACCTCAAATGGTGCTTATTACAAGATAAACTGGAAGACCTTGATCAGCGATCTGATTAAGCAAATGAATTATTATTTGTTTGGTGTGTTTAAAAAACAAGCCACTCCGTTTCCGGTAAACGAGGAACGAAAATTTAACCCCTTGCAAAAGTTTACTTATGTACTTACCATGTATGGCATGATGCCCGTGATTATCATTACAGGCTTGGCCTTGTTGTTTCCTGAGTTGATAATTGAGAAAGTATTTCAAAGCTCAGGGATCTTTTTAACAGCACTTTTGCATACGGTAATCGGGTTTATGCTTTCGATGTTTCTGGTAATTCATGTGTATTTTTCGACCATGGGAAGCTCGCCTGTAAGTAATTTTAAGAGTATGATAAATGGCTATCATGAGCCGCATTAATTTGAGATTTGAATAAAGGCAAAATGCTGCAAATATTTTTTGTTTGCAGCATTTTTTGTGAAGTCAGTCTTTTTAGGCAAATGAACATTAGCAACAATTTAAGTGTTTTGGACGAAAAGATTTACTTTTGGTCGTTGACTTGAAGCAACGGATATTAAGATATTATACATCAATTTAACATCATTTTTCATGAAGACTTTTTTTAGCATTTTAATCAGTATAATTTTTCTTTCGGCCTGTAATCAGGGTAAGGTGGATGTGGGTTATGCCATTGATCCCGATAATCGTTCGGTTGAAGTAAAAGAAGTGGAACAAGCCAATGCCTACACTTACTTAAAGGTGAAGGAAAATAATCAGGAGTTTTGGTTGGCGGTAACAACGATGGATGCGCGCAAGGGCGACGAACTACACTTTACGCAGGCTATGGAGATGAAGGATTTCTACAGCCGCGATCTGGATCGCACCTTCGATCTGGTTTTGTTTGTAGATAATATCAGCACCTTGCCAATTCCGGCAAAAACAGCCGACTTATCTGCTCAGGCACAACAACACGAGGGCCGGCCAAAAACTGATAAAAAAGCAATTGAGATAAAACATACAGATGATGTGGTTCCGCTTTCCGATTTATTTTCACATCCCGAAAAATATGATCAGCAAGTGATTAAAGTAACTGGCGAAGTCACTAAATTTAATTCAGGTATCATGGGCAAAAACTGGGCACACATCCAGGATGGCACTTCGCACGACAAATTTTTTGACCTTACAGTCACTACTCAGGATGTAATTCCGGTTGGTGATGTGGTGATTTTTGAAGGTAAAATTGTCCTGAACAAAGACCTTGGATCAGGATATTTTTACGAATTCCTGATGGAAGATGCCACGGCCAAAAGAGCCGTTGCTTTATAGATTATTTCACCAGATTTAATCCTTCGCTGGCACTGCTGTCGCCGGGTCGTATAAGTAAGGCTTTTTGAAACATGACCCGTGCCTCACGCAGCTTGCCTAATTTTAATTCTGTCCAGGCAAGCAAGATAACGGTATCATAATCAAAAGGATACAGATTAATAACTTTATTCAGATAGCGTAAGGAAGTCATATAATCTTCACGGCCATAGGCAAGCAAAGCCATCCGGTAGTTGGCCAGGGTGTTTTGCGGGTCGATACGCAGGATTTCCTGGTATTGATTTTCCACCTGCGTCCAGTTGCCCAATGCGGCAGCCGGATTGATATAACCAAAACGAGCTTCAATGGCCAATGGCTTTAGGGTGAAACACTTTTGATAATAAGGCAGTGATTCAGTAAACCTGCCCGAGACATAATTCAACCAGGCCAGCCGTAAATTATGCTCATAGCTGTTTTCGTTGTAGATATTTAATATCTCCTGAACAGCCTCGTTGTATTTGCCGTTTTCTTCCAAACGATATGAGTTTTCAAAGGCAGTCATTTGTTTGTCAAAACTCTGTGCCTGAATGGTTAAGCTAATCATGAAAAGCAAACCAAACACCAACTTCGATTTTAGAAATTCCATTGGATCCCTCCTGTTATTAAATTTGACTTGTAAGTTAAAAAATCTTCCAAAATATTTTCGTTATCACGATCTGTTGAAGTGTAGCTATGCCGACCATCCAGCCAGGAATAACTTAATCTGAGTTTCAGATTTTTTGAAATGCTGGTGTGTAGCACGGTATTTATCCTGTTTTGTGGCTGATAGGGTGTGTTGTAAACCAGATAAGCCAACGCTGTGTTGAATCCTGAGTGATTGCCATGGCTCCAGGATGCTTCGAGCCAGTTTTGTTTGAAAAGTTTTACATAAAAACTTTGGTCAAACAACCAATCACTTCGCTCGTTCCCATTAAGGTAGGAAAGTGTTGTGTTACCATAGAAATTCAAGTTCCCCAATGGGTAATACTGTTGTCCGGCATTCAGTTGCAGGTATTCATTACCACTAATTTTTGACAGAGAAGCAGAAAAAGATGTTTGTCCGATTCTGCTTTGAATGTGGCTTCCCAGATAGAAAACCCATTCATTGCTTTTAATCCGGATATTTTCGAAAACAATGCTGCTCATAGGAGTTTCGAAGAAAACCGTTTCGGAGCCATCGTAAAAATAATAAGCAGTATCGGATGCAAATCCCTGTTCTACAGTTGCTTGTGTTTTGGTTTGATCCCATCTGACAAAATGAATTGCTGTTGTTAAACTGAAATTTGGGGTGATTCCAAAATTAATATTTCCATAAAAGGATTGTTGTTTGATTTGATGGGCAAAACGCTGCAAATGCTGACTGCTATCAATTTTGTACCAATAAGAAACACCCCAGTCAGCATAAGCTGTTAAATCATTTACTAATTCGTATTGATGGTAGGCAAAAACATCATCTGCTTTGATGTGGATTTGCTGCATGCCAACATAACCGCTGATCGTCGGACTTATCCTAAAATTAAGGCCCGCATCCCAAAAAGTCTGCTCATCGTATTCGCGGCTTTGACCATAATAATTCCCATTACCGCTTATGGTTGCAAAATCAAGCCGATGCTGGTGCTTAAAATCCTGAATGCCAAAATCCATATGTATGCGCTCTAATTTGAAGCGATTGGGTATTTCCCAATACAACTTATCACTTTCAGCCAATACCTGACTAAGTGCTCCGGCTTCATTAATTTGATTGAGCATGAGATAGGTTCCGTAGAGATAACTATTTGCAACCGGATCGTCTGCATAAAATTTCAGAGCTTTTTGCAGGTGTTTTCGTGCCAACAAATAACGAGCTGTGTTGTAGGCCGCTATGCCCATGCGAATATGCAAGTAATAGTAATCAAAACCCTGATTAATCATTTGATTGCCTTGCGCTAACACTTGTTGCCAATTGTTTTGTAAAAAACCGGTGTATAGCAAACTATCTTGTTTCGCAAAATCGTTTGTTTGTGAAATGACTGGTTTACCTGCAAAAAGCAAGCTGATGGACAATATGACGATTAGTTTATACACGATACAAAATCAAGTGTTGGCTTACTTTTTTTATTTCAAAACGGCTCAATTCACCGGCTTCAAAAGAAATTTGATAGCTTCTGTTTGATAAGGTTTTGCTGAAGACACTAAAATCAAGCTGTGTGTTAAAGATGATGGGTGTGTCGCCAATGCTTTGTTTTGCTTTAAGCTGGGTAGCTTCAAAACGAATAGCCAGAAAACGGTAGAAAGGAGAAACAAAGTCTTGCAAAAAACGTAATTCGGCCGAAGGAAATTCATGTAAACTAAGCTTTTCCTGGATTGTCAGGCCTGGATTGTTTCCGGTAACTAATTGGTAAGCACCCAGATAAAAATCGTACAACAGGCTTTTTTTGTTGCCTTCGAAACGAGTGAAGTAGAATAGATCATCTTTTCGCCCAAACCAGGCTTTCGATTTAGTTTGATCACATGCAAGATAAGACTGGTTGAAAATGTCTGTTTTCACTTCCCAGCTGATAAGTTCTTTAGCTGAAGTTTCAAATTTTAAAGTCTGCCCCGGAATAAAATGCAAGGCTCTGTTGAGCGTGTCATCAACCAATTGATTGCACACCAAATCGTTAAGCTTTGGCTGATCGGAGCTGTGAAACTGCAGCCCATCATTTTTGCTGAGGTAGGCAGCAAAAGGATAGCTTAGGGTATGTGCACCAATTTCACTTGAAGTTTGAAATTGAAAATGCAGATGCGGATAGGGCGAACGGCCCGAATTACCGCAATTGGCCAGTTGTGTTCCTTGTTCAACATATTGACCCTTATGAACCAGAATGCTGCCTTTTTGCAAATGGCTTACTTGCGAAAAAAGTCCTTCACCATGGCTGATAACGATGCTGTTGCCCCAGTTTTGGCGCAGATTCATATCGCCAATGGCGTTATCATCCACTTCGCCAATGATTTCCATCACATATCCACTGGCCGGTGCAAGCACAGGTTTGCCAAAGCAAAAGTAATCGGTTGGCAGCAATCCTTCATTCTTGTATGTTTTTCCACTTGCATCCATAAATTCAAAATCCCAGGCATAACGCCAGGCATCTTTGTGCGTATGTTCGCCATCAAAGGCTTGTGTTACTTTCCAAAACCCCCAAAATGGAAGTTTCATCGGGATGCGCTCCAGATGCGCCAAACGTTGGCTGTTGATCAATGAGCTGTAAAGGTTTTTCTCGGGCTGAAATTGTTGAAAATAAACCAGAGCCGGTTTGTCAAAATACCTTTCGCGAAGGCGGAAAACAAATAAAAAGCTGATTACCACAAAATTGAAAGGCAGCGACAAAACGCCTAGCTGGAGCGGTGTTAGCAAACTACTGGCTGTTATCTGCAGGAATGCGAGCAATGGAATAGAAATGATTACCCACAAAAAAGAATAAACTGACGGTATCACAAAAAAGCCACCAATAGCAATCGATGTAAGGATAAAATTAAATCCTATATAACTGTAAGTGAGATCGTTTAAACTTGCTCCAACGACCATATAAAACAAATATGCACAGGCAAATCCCAAAAAAGAAAGTACAAATGCCAGTCGCGACCAGATCAACAGGCTGAGGGAAATAACTATACCGATAAATAAATGAGGTTGAAAGAAAATAGCTCCTAATGACCTAAAATACAGTTTAAAAACCTCAGGCCAAGGCAGTTGTTCAAACCAGTCGTGAAGGTCCAGCAATGTGAAACCTCCCAATTGATACAGTTCATTCAAAAAATAAATGCCCCCTTCGCTTAGCTCTAACTGATTGATACTTCTGCTGCTCAGCATGATGATCCAAAAACCAATCAGAAAAGGTAAGCTGAGATAGGGCAATCCATATTTGCTGAGTAAACCTGCCAGCAAAATACTGGAAAAAAGAGTAAGTAAAGTGATAAAGATCAGGATAATAAAAAAACTTACTCCTGGTTGAAAGCTGATGCCATAACCAAGCCCAACCAGGAGCGGATTGAATCCATAAAAACCATTGATAATGTGTTCGCGGTTCAGCCCGATCAGATAAGCAGTAGTGTTGGCAATTAGCACTGCCATCAAACCACTCAATCCGGCATTCAGGTCAACAAAACTAACTGCCAGAAGCAGCAAGGCCATCCATTTGTTTTTGGCAAAGAAAATCTGCGTATAGCTGTTGAGAATTCCCTGACCAAATTGCGGAAACATCACATGATTTTTATCCGAAATCATAGCTCAAAATGACTCAGATGTGGAGGAATTTCTTCCAGATTTTCGATGGAATCGATAGACTCATTTTTGCGAATCAAATGAGGCTTGCCATCCATATCAATCATCACCACATTGGGTCGCAAGGTAATAAACTGCATCCATTGTGTCATATTGTAAGCTCCAACATGATGAATCACTACCTTATCGCCTTTGTTGAGCAAGGGCAGACTGATATTTTCGCGCACCACATCTATATTCATGCAAAGTGGTCCGTAAAGTACTGTGTCTTCGGTGTAGGATGTAAATTCCTGAGCCGGAGTGATTTTATGGTCGTACCAAAAAGAGGTAAAGAGCAGGTTAACTCCCACATCAAGTATGGTTGCCCTTCTTCCATCGGATAATCTTTTATTGGCAATCACAGAGCCAAGCAAATAACCGGCTTCATCTATCAGAGCACGACCTGTTTCAAGAATCAGCAATGGAGGGGTTTTAGGCCTGTAATCGCTATTCATCAGCGCAGAGGTGATGGCTTCGGCAAAATCATCGATTGACGGATTGGTATCTATGCCAGGCAGATAAGCTCCTTTGAGGGTGTTGCGTGAGGAAAATCCGCCACCCATGTCGATGTATTTAATTTCGTGACCATATTTTTGTTGGACACGTTGGGCCAGATTAGCCAGTTTGGAAGCTGCGATGGCATAGGCATTGGGCGAAAGCATAAAGGTGCCGATGTGCGTATGCAAACCAACCAGATCGAGCAAACCCGAAAACATAATTTTATTTAGCGCATCCCAGGCCTGGCCGTTTTCGTAGTTAAAGCCAAAACGATCCCACATGGGATAAATGCCGGTATCCATATTGACCCGGATAGCCACTTTGGGTTTCTGCTTTGTTTCGCGTGCAATTTCCTGAATCATATACAATTCATCAAGGTGATCAATATGAATCAGTGAATTATTGGTGATGGCTTTGCGCAGGTCTTCTTCGGTTTTGTCGGGACCATTGAAGATGATATTGCTGCCATCAACGCCATGCCGGATAGCCTTATCGTATTCAAAACCAGAGACTACCTCGGCCCAGGATCCTTCCTGATGAAACACATTGCAAACGGCTGACAGATAATTTGTTTTGTATGACCAGGCAAACTGAACCCTGGGATAACGTGTTTCGAAAGCCTGTCGGGCAGCCTTGAATCTTTGTCTGATTTTTTGTTCGGACAGAACAAAAACGGGTGACCCATAATCCGCAATCAGCGATGCTACCGAAACACCATCAATGTGTGTAACGGGTTCGAACTCCGTACGCATCCCAAATTTATTGGGCATATTACTTTCCAGTTTTTTAATTAAAGGCCTTTCATATCTTGCTTTTGCTGTCATAGTATTTGGTTTTTATAATTCTCCGTGTGTTGAAATTTGTTGAAATTCTTTCAAATCTACAATCATATCCCAGGCGTATCGGATAAACATTTTGCCTGCTTCGTAAGTTGTAAATGCTTCTATCGGCCAGTCGAGGGCCAGTTTTGTGAGTGCTTCCGGAATATTTTGTCCTACACCAACGGCCAGATAGATCCAAGCCGGGATGCGGGGATTTATTTCGAGCAGGTAGTATTCTCCGGCTTTGTTTTTCATCAGCTCAAGCTCGAAGGCACCACGCCATTTGGTCGATTTCAGAAAATGTGCCGTAAGATCAAGGGCTTTTTGATCGGTGATGGTAATGCCACCCCAGGCTTTTCCTTTATCAGTAATGTATTGCTTGCGCATGGGCACTGCTGCAATGGTATTGCCCAGGCCGTCGCCCAGGCCTGTTACATTGTATTCGGTGCCATGAACAAATTCCTGCACAATGACAGGCAAACCCCACTTGGCACTTATTTTATTGAAGGCGGTTTTTGCCTGATCGCTGTTATAAGCCAAACTGGCATCGTAGTATTTACCTTTGATCACCAGGGGCGAACCATATTCCTGTTCGAGGCTGTGAATTTCGTTGACCGTATAGATGGCTTTGCTGCGAGGAACATGGATGTTGTATTTCTTGCCAAAATCAGGCAGGTTTACTTTTTGACGCGCTTCGAACTGATCCATGGTAGGCAAAAAGCTGTGAATGCCTGCCTGTTTGAGTTTATCTGCCAGTTTGATAAATGAATAAAGCTCGGCATCGAAATTTGGAATCACAACATCCAGTTTTTCTTTTTCGTGGATGTACATCAGGCGGTTGTACAATACTTCGGTGCCAGCTGAGGGGTAAGGGATGTGATAGGTTTTATCGATCAAATCGTGCATATAAATGCCCGGTTCCAGCGATTCGTAAGCCAAACCAATAATCCTGCAATCAAAGTCGCTGGCTTCGAGCAAGCCTCTGATCACTGCCACACCCGGCCCCGGACTGTCGATGGCATTTAGGCCTGTTACAGCTATCGTAAGCTTTTTCTTATTCTTCATTTTGATGGAGGTGATATTGTTTGACCATAGCCTGAAAATCACTAAAATCGCGTTCGATCACAGCCATATCAGCTTGATATTTTTCTGAAAGCTGTTGCACGATAGTTTCCTGTTTCTCGCCTTTGCGAAGCATATTCAAGATGTCGAGTCCAACCTGATTTACGGTAAACGACTCGCCCGAAGCAGGATTAAAAACGAATCCGTTGTCGCTCACAGCAATATTATTCTTAATCTTCATGGCAATACTTTTTATGTTTATGCACTGTTTATTTTGCAAACCTAAGCCATCCTTGTACGATAGCACTTATGTAATTTTACTTTTGTTGTATAAAATTTTAAGTTGTAAGGCCTGCTCCTTTTCGTTCTTTCTCAGGCAGGGCTTTGTATTCTGAAACGGAGTATCCTGTAATTTTTTTAAACTGGGTGGATAAATACTGCACACTGCTATAGCCCATCGCAAAAGCTATCTCGCTCAACGAAAGCTCATCCAGCTGAATGAGTTCTTTTACCTTTTCGATGCGTTGCATGATGATGTATTTTTCGAGGGTGATGCCTTCGTGATGCGAAAAAACGGTGGATAAATGCGGGTAACTCATATTGAATTTACCTACAATAAAATCGGAATTTCTTACCATAGCATTGTAAGTGGAATGATGCACCAACTCGATCACCACACGTTTGATGTCTTCAATCAGATGGGTTTCCTTATCTTCAATAATCTCAAAACCATTCGCCTTAAAAATAGCAGTAATATCTTGCAGTGTAAGGTGTTCTGTATCATATTCAACAGTAACATCACCCAAACGTGATTTCACCAGGGTGAAGCCATGTTTTTCGGCCAGCAGTCCGATCACTTTCAGGCAGCAATCGCACAGCATATTGCGCAGGATAAAATGATGCCTTACTATTTTGCTCAATGTATCAACAGGTTTAACAATCAAAAGTAAGGCATTTTCGATTGTATAAAAAGCAAAAAAGCCTTTTCAAAAACTATTTTGAAAAGGCCTTTTGAGTTTTTCAGGCTTTTAATTCTGGATCTTGGATGGCCAGAATTTCAGTTTGGCCGTGTAAAGCACATGATACATAGCCGGCACAATCACCAGTGTAAGGAAGGTTGCAAAGGTGAGGCCGAAGATGATCGTCCACGAAAGCGGCCCCCAAAACATGGCATTGTCGCCTCCAAAATAGATATCAGGATCAAACCGCTGGAAAAGTCCGATGAAATCGATATTTAATCCAACAGCGAGCGGTATCAATCCCAAAATTGTGGTGATGGCTGTAAGCAATACCGGACGAAGCCTTGTTTTCCCGGCTTCGATCAGGCATTCGATGGATTCTTTCCCTGGCAGATCATCCTCAGGGGTGAGGCCCATCTCCAGCTTACGGTTGCGTTTGAGAATAGTGATATAGTCGATCAGCAAAATGGCATTGTTAACAACCACTCCGGCCAGCGAAACAATTCCCACACCTGTCATTATCACAACAAAGTCCATACTGAATGTGCCCAATCCGCCAAAAACGCCAATCGTGCTAAACAAAACACTTGCAAGAATAATGACCGGTTTCACTACTGAATTGAACTGGCCTACGAGGATTAGCAATATGATAGAGACGGCAATCAACATGGCCCGCATTAAAAATGCCATACTTTCTGCCTGTTCTTCCTGTTCGCCTGTAAACTCGTAGCGATAGCCTTCGGGCAGGTCATAATTGGCCATAATGAGTTTGAGCTGTTCGTTAATTTCGTTGGCATTGTAGCCCGAAATCACATTAGACCAAATGGTGATCATGCGGTTTCGGTCTTTGCGCGTAACCGCACCATAGGTTGAGCTAAGCGTGATTTCTGCCACAGCCGAAATAGGCACCTGCTGTATCTTTCCGCTGGCCTGATCCCTGAAAGTGATGCGCTGATTAAGTAATGCACTCAGATCGTAGCGATAGTGGTCTTTCATTCGCAGTTGAATGGGATACTCATCCTCGCCGAGCTTGTAATTTGATATTTCGGCACCAAAAAGTGCAGTACGAATGGTATTAGCAATTTGTGCTGTTGATAGGCCAAAACGCCTGGCTTTGTCGCGATCGATAGTTACCTTAAGTTCGGGCTTACCCACATCAAGGTCGATTTGCAATCCTTCGATACCAGCAATTTGTTGTTTGTTGATGGTATTGATGATGCTATCACTTAGGCTGAGCAAGGTTTCAAACTCTTTTCCGCTTATTTCCAGGTTGACAGGTTTTCCAACAGGCGGACCTTCGTTTTGTTTTTCAACAGAAACCAGCACGCCCGGATATCTGCCCAGCAATTCATCTGATAGTTGCTTCAGGATTTTTTCGGTATTAATGCCTTCGCGATCCTGAAAGTCGAGGAAGGTAACAGTGATCAGGCCTTTGTTTGGACCGCCACCACGACCCGAAAAACCGTCATTTTCGCCAACGGCTCCGTCACCAATATTGGTGAGGACAGATTTTACGATATGCTTGTTGGGTTCCAGAATTTGATAAACATCTGCTTCGACAATACTTACTATCGAATCGGTGGCATTGATCTCTGTCCCTAAGGGCATTTCTGCACTGATGTTGATGTATTTGGGATCGCCTGACGGGAAAAATTCCACCTTTGGATTGCTTCCAAAATAAAAGCCCATCGTAATAAACATCAACAAAAAAGTACCCACAACAAACCACAGGGCAATCTTGCCTTTCATTACGAAAGTGAGTGTTTTAAGGTAAATATTCTCGATCCAAACCAATAAAACTGTTTGAAACCAGCGTGCAAAGCGATCGAAAATAGCAACATGTGCCAGGCCAATCAGAGCAAAAACAACGAGCATATTTGCCAAGGCAATCACTCCTGTGAGGTAAAAGACTATTGCAAGTCCTGTCATTATTCCTACTGTGATCAGTCGTTTTCGGAAGCTTGGCCGCTCGTTGGGGTCTTCTTTCTTAAAAAAATGTGCTGCGATAACCGGAATAATCACCAGTGCCGAAAACAACGAACTGGTCAGCACTATAATCAGTGTCATGGGGAGATACTTCATGAATTCACCCATGATGGAATCCCAAAAAAGCAGCGGAAAGAATGCAGCCAGTGTTGTAGCTGTTGATGAAATAATAGGCATGGCTATTTCGCCTACGGCCTCTTTGGCTGCTTTTTTCACGCTGTAGCCTTTGTCGATGAACCGATAAATATTTTCAACCACAACAATGGCATTGTCCACCAGCATACCCAGTGCCAGTATGAGTGCAAACAGCACTATCATATTGATTTTGTATCCCATCAATCCCATGATCATGAAAGATACGAACATGGAGAGTGGGATGGAAGTGCCAACAAACAAGGCATTGCGCGTTCCAAGGAAGAAATACAACACCAACACCACCAGAATTACACCCATGATCATGCTGTTCTCGAGGTTGTTGAGTTGTAATTTGATCTGTTCTGACTGGTCGTTGGTAAGTGTGATCTTCAGATCTTCGGGCAAGGATTTATTGGCTCGCGAATCATCGATGAGTTTAAAAATTTTATCTGTGGCATCCAACAGGTTTTCGCCACCTTTTTTGATTACCTGAATCGAAACAACCGGCTGGTGATTTAGCCTTGCAAAGCTCGTCGGATCTTCGAAGCTGTAGTTTACATCGGCCACATCACGGAGGTAAACGATATTGTTGTCTTCGTGCTTCACAATGATGTTTTTGATTTGATCGGTATTGGTAAACTCGCCTTCGATACGCACCGAACGGGTTGTTTTTCCGGTTTTGAGTTCGCCACCCGACATGGATACATTTTCGTTTTTCACTGCCGATTCAATATCCCCAAAACTCAGCTCGAAAGCATCCAACTTATGCTGATCTACATGGATTTTAATCTCACGTTCGGTGATGCCGGTAATTACTATCTTCGAAATTTCTGTAAAAGCTTCTATTTCTTCCTCCAGGTATTCTGCGTAATTCTTGAGTTCGTTCACACTGTAATCGCCCGAAAGGTTGATGTTGAGAATCGGAAATTCCGAAAAGTCAATATCCATCACCATCGGGTCTTCGAGCAGGTTGTCAGGAAGCTCTTTCTTGGCTTTGTCCACCGCATCTTTCACTTCCTGTAATGCATCCTTGATATTTACGTCGGTATTAAATTCAACGAAGATATTGGAAACATCCTGGCTCGAGAGGGAGGTCATTTTTTTGATGCCATCAACAGATTCTATCTCTTTTTCCAACTCGCGCGTGATCAGGTTTTCGATATCGAGCGGAGGGTTTCCGGGATAAAGCGTTTGCACCATTATCGTTGGAATCACAATGTCGGGAAACAATTCTTTGGGCAGCGAACGATAGGAATAAAAACCAAAACCAATCAATATCAAAGTGAGCAAAAAGATGGTATTTCGGTTTTTTAGTGCCCAGCTTGTCAGCTTAAATTCCCTTATTGTGCTATGATCTTCTTGTAATTCTTTCATAAGCTAATTAGTTAAAATGTTAGGCTTGAGCAGTTTAAATTATGATTTGTTTATTACTCGCGCAGCAGACTGCCATCGGTGATGCGGTTAAAACCTTCGGTGATCACCTTATCGCCCATTTTAAGTCCGTCCAGAACACGGGTTTCGTTGCCATAGGTGCGTCCGATACTGATGTAGCGTTTTCGGCTAACTAAGTCGTCGCCCTGCCATTCAGCCACGTAGAGGTAGCGTCCGTTCAAATCTTCCCTGATCACCTTGGAAGGCACGATCATGCTGTTCTTCGCCGTGTAATCGTTGATGGTGATCACGGCTATCATATTGGGTTTCAGGATTTCATTTTCGTTTTTCACCCTCACTTCAATTTCAAAGGTGCGGTTGTTTTTGTTTACCACATTGCCCACCCTCGAAATCGTTAATGATTTCTTGTAGTCAGGAAAGGACGGAAAAGTCAGGTTTACAGAGTCGTTGCTGTGGATAACAGGGAGGTAAGCTTCTGAAACATCAGCTCTTACCTTCAGCTCGTTCAGGTTTACAAGATGAATGAGTTGTACGCCCGGAACGGCGAGTTCTCCGTTTTTTTGATACACTTTTTCAACAATGCCATCAATCGGAGCAGTTATTGATGCCAGATCGAGCTGGGCCTGTAGCGTTTGCAATTTATTTTCGAGATTTTCTTTGTTGTTGCGGGCTTCCAGGAACTGTACTTCTGAACCGATTTTTTGCTCCCACAAACGTTTTTGACGTTCATACACATCTTTAGCCAGCACCAAAGCTGTTTCTATTTCTGCAATATTCCGTTCGATGATGTCGGTGTTGAGCTCTGCCAGCAGCTGTCCTTTTTTTACACGATCGCCTTCAACCACCAGGATTTTTTTGATTTGTCCGTTAACTTCGGGACTGATAAAGGCTTCTTCAACGGCTTCGACACTCCCACTGGTTTCGAAGAAATGGTTGAAAGTTCGTGGAGTAATTTGTTGAAGTACAACAGCTTCCTTTTGGCGTGTGTCTTCGTTTTTAGAGAGAGCTTTCAGTTTTTGCTCAGTGTCGGTAATTTTTTGAGCAAGTTCTCTTTGTTCTTTACGAAGCGATTCGAGTTGTTTGCTAATTGTTTCAGCTGTTTCTTCGGTGCTACACGCACTTAATATGCTGAAAACAAATATGGTAGCGATGATTTTAAATGTTTTCATAGGGTTATTTTAGCTTTTAATTATTAACAAATTCGGGATAGTTTTCTTTGAGGTAATTCCAGCCGGCTTTTGAAATAATACCATAAATATGGTATTTGAAAATTTCGAGCGTAAAAGAGCTGGAGTGGACATCGGCCTGAGTTATCAGATCGCTTTGCATCATATATTCGATGCGCATCAGGTTGAGCTTGGCAATGATTTCTTCGTCCATTTCTTTTCTGTATAGACCTTCTGCTTTTCCTTTTTTCAGATTTGAAAGCATCAGATTGCAGGTGTCAGTTCTGTGCCTTTCGCGCACCTTTTTGAAGATTGCAGGGAAGTAGCGTTGCAAATCAAATTCGAGCACGGGATTGTATGCCTTTACCATGTTATTCACAAAGTGATAGACTTCGAAAAGCTCTTCAATGGCATTTAACTGCTTATCTTCAATGGCTTTTATGATGCATGAATTTTGAGCAATCAGCGAGCAGACGGCTTTTTCTACAAGCTCGTTTTTGTCGCTAAAGTATTGGTAGAGCGTTTTTTTCGACATAGCAGTTTGCCTCGAAATCTCATCCATCGTAATACTTTTTATGCCAAATCGTGTGAAAAGTTGGACAACCTGCTCAATGATTTCCTTTTCTTTTTGATCCATTGTTAATTTAGTTATCAAATTCACTGGTTAAAAGACTTTCGAGCGAAACACTCATATTAAGTACTTGTAGTGAAGCATTTATAAACTGCGATTGTGAGCTCAGATACTGATTGTGTGTGTTGAGCAAATCGAGGCTGGTAGCCATGCCTTCGCGATATTTGATTCCGGTACGGCGGAATATTTTCTCGGCAATTGCCTTGTTTTTGCGTGTATTTTCGAAGTTTTCAAGTGCATTTCTGAGGTCGTTCAGCGTGGTTTCATATTGTATTGAGAGGCTTGTTTTAAGCTCTTCTTCGGTAACTTTGGTTTTTTGATAATCAAATTGAGCCTGCTTCACTTTAGAAGAGCGTTGCCCGCTACTGAAAATAGGGATGTTCATATTAACACCAAAAATGGCACTCCCAAACCATTTACCACTTTGATTGAAGAAATCCCATTGCTGTCGCTGCGCCTGAGTTTGGTAGTTGAGAAAAGCCGAAAGCTCGGGCAGATAGCTGCTTTTTTCCAGCTTAAGTTGTAGCAAGGCCAGTTCCTGCTGATTTTTTAGTATTTGAAAGTCAATGTTGTTATTTACGATGAAATCGCTGGAGAGCAAGGCTTTCACGGCAGCATCTTCCACCAGTTCAGTAAGTTGTTCCTTCGGCGCAACTTCATCTTCACTTTGCAATCCGAGGTGAAACTTCAGATATGCTTTGGCTATTTCCAGTTGTGTTTCGGCATCTCTTTTGCTCACCTCCAACTCAGCAATGAGCAAGTCGAGCTGGTCGATATCGGTTTCTTCTGCAAAACCATTCTGAAAGATTAATCTTGTTTCGTCGGCAAGCTTTCGGGTGATTTGCAGTGTCGAATCAATTACCATGATGCCTTCTTCGGTGGCTAAAACTAAAAAGTAGGCTTCAGAAACAGATTTAATCACATTGATCTTACTTTTGTTGTATTGTTTCTGGCTTTGTTGGAGATAAGTTTTAGCAGCTTGCAAACCAACAATATAACTACCACTAAAGATCAGTTGATTGATCGTTCCGCTGAGGGCAGCATTGTATTTTGTGCCAAAACTAACTTCAATTTCTTTGCCTTCTTCGCCAAAAAAATCACCCGGAACAAGCTGGACTGGTAATGCGATATTATCATTATACGCTACTGATACATCCACCTGTGGCAGGCCGATCGACACCGATTCTTTTACCTGATACCTGGCTTTGTCAACATCCAGCGATGAAGATCGTATTTGGTGATTGTGTTCCAGCGCAAACTGCCTGGCTTCCTGTAAGTTAAGTTGAACTGCTTCAGCCTTCTGAGCCTGAAGTGTTTGCAGGCCAAGGGCTAAAGTCAATAAAAGTATTCCTGTTTTTCGTATCATATTTGTTAAGTACATTTTTAGTAAGCGGTTTAAAAGTTTGCAAAACTACAAATTAACTACTAGAGGAAACTATAATCGTTTAAAAAGTTTCCGCAGTTTACAAAAAATTAATACTACAATAAGTTTGCCTCGGTTGAAAACAAGATAGTTTCGGTCAATCTGCGAGAGACTGAAATTATGTGTTTGGTTGTTTAGGGTCTAAATAAATACTATTCTTAGGTATCAATCAAAAACCTGCTGAATTTTTTTGTTGTTCGAAGTAAGCCAGGCCTTGAGTTGTTGCCACACTTCTCACCAGGCTTTCGAACATCTGATCGAAGAGGGTTTTAAATGAGAAAGCCTCCGGTGGAAAAAAGTCAGGGTTGTGGATGTCAATCAATCTGCTGATGTAGAGTCTGGCAATCAACTCAATACTCAAATCATTACGATACATCCCCTGGCTGATACCTTTGGTGAGGTTGATCCTGATTTTATCAGAGATAAAGCGAATTCTTTCTTCAAAATGATGCTGATAAATCTCAGGAAACATTCCTTTGAGCTCATGTGTGATGGAAGGAGAAACATCGTAAAATTTCTGTGCCAGCTCACGCGAAACGATCAGTAAAATGTCAATGGCATTCATGCCTTCAAAATCGTATTCGAGAAATATTTCTGCAAACTTTTCTCTTTCCAGCTCTAGTGTTTTGGCCACCAGGTCTTCGTTGGATCGCACATATTTCTTCAGGATGGAATAATCTGTACCAATCATTGGCTCAAGCTTATCAACAGATAAGTTTCGAACGCCCACTTCGAGTGCCTTGCGCCTGATGGTTTCCAATATGGGTTTTAACTCGTCCTGAATCATAATATTATCTGAGTGCGATCCGCAAAAAAATTCGGCATCAAAGGTAGAAAAAAATTGATAGAAGCATCTAAAATTCTAATATTCTTTATTTCAATCGTTTGCGATAAGCATTTTGCGATGTGAGCTATAACTTCCGGCTTGAAGTTCGAAAGCATAAACCCCAGCTTTTAACTTGTACAATTCATTTTGAAAAACAAATTCATATTTCCCCCTGTCGTGCCATTTTTGGTTGAATAATTGTGCAACCATTCTGCCCATTTGATCATAAACGATCAGGCTAACCTGTCCGGCTTCTTGTATTTTGTAGCTTATAATTGTGCTGGAATTAAATGGATTAGGATAATTTTGGGTGATGCTAAAAGGTATGGAGGCTTGTTGCTCCATACCAACAGTCATATCAACAATTGCTGTGTAAATACTCCGAACACCATCATCCATTCTGGTCCAGATAGGACGCACCATATTGTTATGTGCCGAGATATTGTTATAGTCACCAAAGAAAATGTTTTGGGTTGGCACAAACGGACTTTCACTGATTTTTACATTGGTAAAAGTTTCGCCTCCGTCACCCGACCAAGCCAGATATACATCCGTCTGGTTGTCGTTATAGGCTCTGCGATCGTAAAACACGAAATACAAATATCCGTTAGTCTGGTCAATGGTCATCCAGGTGAAGAACTGATGTTTTCCGGGCGGGTCATCATTCACGCGTACAGGCTCTGACCAGCTGTTTCCCTGATCTGTTGATTTGGTGAGCCAGATATCTGTGTCGTCACTTCCGTTGCGCTGGTCGGCAAAGTTGATGTAAATGGTTCCATTGTGGGGCGAAGGACTCAGGTCGCAAACGGTGACAGGCATTCCGTTTGAGCGCATAATTCCCGGAATATTAATGTCCCAGCCACCAATGTGCGGATCAACGGGGATGTCTTCATTAAGCCAGGTTTGCCCGCCATCCAGTGAGCGATCAAAAACAATCCCTTCGGGCCCCGACCAGGAAACATACACTTCGCCATTGGGGCCAACAGCAGGCACAGCACCTTCGGTAGTCTCATCACTGTCGATACAATTGCCGGATATTTGATTAATGATAACAGCTTCTGACCAACTCTGGCCAGCATCTGTTGATTTGCTGAAACGGATGTTGCTTTGGCAGCCAGGATCGGATGAACCATAATCGTCAAATTGGGTCCAGGTGACATAAATTGTATTGGTTTGCGGGTCAACCACAGCCCAATGTTTATCTTGTGCCTTGGTGCCGCTTAAGCCCATATAAGTGCCATTGTTCCATTGCCCTGTCGTTTTGTCGTATTTCTGGCAAACGATACGATCGATCCAATTGCCAACAGCCGGATTTGAGAGGTGAAAATAATAAAACTCGCCGGAAGTATCGGCTATGATCACCGGATCGCCCCAAACGCCATAGGATGGCGAAACCAGTTCGGAAGCCTGCCAGGTGTAGCCGCCATCTTCGGAATAATACCAGTAGTTCAGGTTGGAGCCTGCCATGATCTCCAACGGATTTTTTGGATTGATAAAAATGCTGGGTTCGTTGGCATCGGTGTAATTACCAATCTTAATGTTTTGATATTGAGCTTGCAGCAAGGCAGGCATTGCCAGCAATGAGAACAGTAATGCTTTTGTCAGATTCATGGGTACAGATTTTCTTTGTTTTCAATAATCAGGGCTTCATCCAGTTTGTTTTCAGTATGTGCAACAGCACAGGCAATACTGGAGTCACCGGTAATATTCACAACGGTGCGGAGCATATCGAGTGGTCGGTCAACAGCAAAGATCAGCGCAATGCCTTCGGTTGGAATGCCCACAGAGCCCAAAACGATAACCAGCATGATCATGCCGGCACCCGGCACTGCCGCCGAGCCTATGGAAGCAAGTGTGGCAGTAAGAATGATGGTAAGTTGTTGTCCAAGCGAAAGATCCATCCCATAGATCTGTGCCAGAAAAACAGCAGCCACAGCCTGATACAAGCTGGTGCCATCCATATTAATGGTTGCTCCCAAAGGCAATACAAAGCTGCTTACTTCTTTTTTTACGCCCAGATTTTCTTCGCAACACTCCATGGTAACAGGCAGGGTGGCAGCACTCGAACTAGTCGAAAAGGCCAGTAACTGAGCAGGAGCAAGTCCCTTGATAAATTGCTTGAATCCGATAACAGTAAATGAGCTTATAATTAAAGGATAGATGACAAATACCATCAGCAGCAATCCAATAATCACCGTCAGGGCATAAAGGCCCAGGGATCCAAAAAGTGCGGCCGTATCAGCAATCTGATCACCGGCTACTTCAACCGTGATGGCTGCAATTAATGCGAAAACACCATAAGGAGCTATTTTCATGATCAGATGGATCATCTGCAACACAATCTCGTTAAGCGACTCGATAAATAGTTTTACTGGTCTGGTCTTTTCCTGCGGAATCAGTATCATCGCAATTCCAAACAGGACCGAGAAAAAGATCACTTGCAACATAGCGGTGTTTTCTGTCATCGCCCTAAAGACATTGTCAGGCACCACATCGATGATAAATTGCAAGGGACCTTCCTCTGCACTGGTATCAGGAGTGTTTTGCACATTGGCAGCATAGCGTTGTTGAAATTCCAGTGCTTTTTCGGCCGGGAGCACTTTTCCGGGCCTGGTTAGGTTTACAACAAGTAAACCAATAGTGATGGCGATAACCGTTGTAACAAGGTATAAACTAATTGTTTTTAAGCCGATGCGCGAGAGCTTCGAAACATCATTCAGATTCGAAATGCCGTTGATCAGTGAAACTATAATAAGCGGAACGGCGATCAGTTTGAGCAAGCGAATAAAGATTGTTCCCCAGGGTTTGATCCAGTCGATCGTAAAAGCGTGCCAGCCTGCCAACACAGCCACCAGACCGAAGACAACTCCGGCACCCATACCAAAAAGAATTAGCCAGTGAAGAGGAACTTTGGTTTTAATCATAAGCTTTAAATTCGCCAGTGGTTTCTGATTCAGAGAAAAAATTAAAAGGTAAAAGTAAAGATTTTTGGTCTTGTTGTTATTTTTTAGGAAGATTCAACAACGGAAAAATTCTTACTTTGCAGCACAAATTATACAATATGGGAAAACCAAAACGCATTGGAATACTAACTGCCGGAGGCGATTGTCCGGGCATTAATGCCGCCATCCGCGGTGTTGGCAAAACGGCCATCGTTGAACATGGCATGGAAGTAATTGGCATTTCTAGTGGTTTTGCAGGCCTGATACACAAAGAGGTAATGCCACTATCGGAAGCTGATCTCTCAGGAATCCTTACGTTAGGGGGAACTATTTTGGGAACCTCACGCGAAAAGCCTTTCAAGAAAAAAGGCTCCGGCAGCATTGATAAACCCAAACTCATCAAGAAAAACTACAAAGACCTTAAACTGGACTGTATTGTTTGTATTGGAGGCAACGGGACTCAAAAAACTGCCTGGCAGCTCAGCGAAGAAGGCTTGAATGTGATTGGCATTCCAAAGACCATTGACAATGATGTGTTCGGGACAGATTTTTCATTTGGTTTCGATTCGGCTTTGGCCATTGCTACCGAGGCGATTGACCGGTTGCATACTACAGCCAACTCGCACAAACGCATTATGGTAATCGAAGTGATGGGACATCATGCCGGATGGCTTACCCTGTATGCAGGGATGGCCGGAGGAGGCGATGTGATCCTGATTCCTGAGTTGGAGTACAATCCCAAAGCAGTGAACCGTTACTTGCTCGACAGGGCCTACAAAATGAAACCTTATTCTATTGTTGTGGTAGCAGAAGGAATGGCAACTCCTGATGGCGAATCGGCATCGGATTATGTAGCCCGAATAATAGAAAAAGGAACCCATATGGAAACCCGTAAAACTGTGTTGGGTTATATCCAACGGGGTGGAAGCCCTTCGGCTAACGACCGTATTCTGGCAACACGCTTTGGTTCTCATGCAGCTGCTTTGATTGCCAATGAAGACTATGGCAAAATGGTGGTGAACAGAAATGGTGAAACCGGCAGCATTTCGCTGGCCGAAGTGGCAGGCAAAACACGTCTGGTGCCTCAGAATCACTCGCTGATTAAAAAAGCCAGATCGCTGGATATCTGCATGGGAAATGATTGTATTGTTCTAAGCCACTAATATTTTATTATGCCAAATTTCTTAATCCAGATCAGTGGAATTATATTGATAACAGGTCTTTTGTTGGCAGCTTTTGTATCGTGGGTTATCTTGTTGCGCAAAAAATTCAAAACCTGGTATATCAAGCCACAACACACAGATGACGATCCTGAAAAAGGCAAGTCTTGGTTTTTGTTGCAATCTGTCGTGCTATTTGTGGCAGGTTTTATTGTATGGTTGCGCATGGATCAATTGCTCGAGGGGCATACGGATAATGTGATCGAGCAGTTGATCTGGGCTGTTTCGGGTATGCTTTTCGTCAGGGCGTTGGGCGAATTTAAGGTGATGGGGCTTTTCCGTTCGGAAGACCGAGGTCTTTTTACCCGCCTCGACAAACGTTGGCTTACACCTGTTGCGTTGATATTTTTTGTTTTGTCGTGGCCTTTGCTTTGAAAGATTAATTACAAAGAACTAACAGTCAAGTTTTATCTATCAGATTTATATTTTATGAAGCACTTTTACTTATTATTTTTGTTATCAGGCTTATCCATTTTTTTACAAGCCCAGCAAGATGACTGGGAAACCTATTATGAAAAATCGGGGAAGACTGCCACGCCAAGATATGCCGAAACACTTGCTTTTCTTGAAAAACTTGATGCTCATTCCGAAGCGATATACATGACTGATTTTGGTCAAAGTCCTCAGCAGCGTCCATTGAAATATGTGATTTACGATCGTGAAGGATTAAAAAATCCTGATGACATAAAAGCTTCCGGAAGGGTGTTGTTGATGGTACAGGCCGGCATACATCCGGGCGAATCTGAGGGAAAGGACGCCATGTTGCTTTTGCTAAGGGATCAGGTGAAAAAGCAAAAGTATAAAGCCTTGTTTGAGCAGGTGAGCCTGTTGTTTATTCCGGTGTTTAATGTGGATGGGCACGAGCGATTCAGTCCATATGGCCGCATCAACCAAAATGGTCCTGTAGAAATGGGTTGGCGCGTTACGGCTCAAAACTACAACCTGAATCGCGATTACCTAAAGGCTGATGCCCCTGAGATGCAAGCCTGGTTGAAGCTTTTCGATCAATTTGATCCTGATTTTTTTATTGATACCCATACCACTGATGGAGCCGATTATCAGTATGTAATGACTTATGGGCTTGAGCTCGGAGACAATATCGATGCCGGACTCACGGCCTGGCAAAAGGATGTTTTTTTGCCATTCTGGGACAATGCCATGCATGAGGATGGCTTTCCGGTATTCCCTTATGTGAGCTTTCGCAGCTGGCACGACCCGCGCAGTGGCCTGGTTAGCTGGATGTCGGGGCCAATGCTTTCACAGTCCTATACAGCACATCGTAACCGTGCAGGTTTGTTGTTGGAAACTCATATGTTGAAGCCTTACAGCCAACGGGTGGATGCTACGCTGGCGGCGATCTTGCATAGCATGGAGATACTTTCTCTGCACGGAAAACAATTGCAGCAACTGAACCAGAAAGCTGATGAGTATGCTGCTTCTGCTGATTTCAGAGCTAAGGACTTTGCGCTGCAATACAAATTGGATCAAACAGACAGCATCATGGTGCCTTTTGCAGGGGTGCAGTACGAAAAGCGCATCAGCGAACTCACGGGTGGTGATTTGTTTGTATATGATGCCAGCCGTCCGGATACGTTTCTTTTGCCTCTTTTTCAGATTTTTGTGCCGGATAAGGTGGTCAAACTTCCTGAAGCCTATCTTATACCTGTGGAATGGACGGAAGTGATTGATCGCTTGAAATGGCACGGCGTTCATTTTGAGGTGTTGAAACAAAGCACTGAATTTGAGGTGGAACAATATGTGTTTACTGATATCAGCTGGCAACAACGACCCTTTGAAGGGCGGCATCGGGTGCGTGATTTCAGTATGGAGAAACAAATGAGAAAGGTAAATTTCCCGGCCGGAAGCGTTCGTGTGCCTATGAACCAACCATTAGCAAGGTTAATTGCACATATGCTCGAGCCCGAAGGAGACGGATCGTTATTGGAATGGGGTTTTTTTGATCCGATTTTTGAGCAAAAAGAATATGCCGAAACTTATGTGATGGAGCCATTGGCGCGGCGCATGCTCGATAGTATTCCGGGTTTGCGCGAAACCTACGAAGCCAAAAAGCTTGCCGAACCTGATTTTGCCCGTAATTCATGGGCACAGCTCAACTGGTTTTACAGGAAAACACCCTGGTGGGATGAAAAATATATGGTTTATCCTATTGGGAGGCTAAAATGAAAATGAAGAGTGAAAACTGAGCGGAGAACAATGAAAAGTTCAAGGATTTTCAAGTTAACAACTTAGTATTTATAGTTTTAAAAAAAAGCTGAAAGAAAAAAGCAATTAGTTTTTGCCAAATCTGCCTTCCATAATTCCGGTAAGTGATAAATCTTCATCTAAATCTGGCCAATGCAGGCCTGTGCCATTACAAATTAGTTCGATATTGGCTAGTTTTTCAACAGGGGCATTACTCAGCTTTTCGTTGAGTGATACCGGAAATCTGATTTCTTTATTATCAGACAGCAGAATGCAAATTTTGCCATTTTCGTACCAGGCTTTTTCTGCTTTAAACATAAGTTCAGCTACCATGTACTTCATACCACTTTTGTTTGATCAAATCAATGTGTTCAAAGATGAGTTCTTCCGCTTTTTTAATATCACTAATTTTCATTCCTTACGAAAAATCAAGATCAACTGGTTCGACCCAGAATTTTGCAAAACCACCTGCTTTTCTTACATGAACATGCATGGGTTCTTGACCTTCGTTAGAATAGAAAAAGAAAACAAAACCAAGTTTTCTAAATATTTCAGGCACAAAAAAAATTTTAGGGTTAGAGCATGATTCATCAACAAAGGTAATTTGTTTCCTGTTTAAATGCAAATCGGGAAAATTTTGTAAAAAGGGATTATAAGTGTTGTATTTGCAACTTAAAATTTAATTTAAGAGTTTATTGATTTTAAAAGCTTTCAATCAGAGTGTTAAGTAGTGATAAACAATTCATTGTTGATAAGTAAACTGCTCCATGCATTGTAATAGATGCCGGATGAGCGTTAACTTCGTGAGCCCTAACCGAAAGAACTGCTTATGCCTGCTGCCAAAATAAAGACTAAAAAGATTTTCGTACTCGACACCTCAGTTATCATTTACAACCATAATGCTATCAACACCTTTGAGGAGCATGATGTGGCCATTCCGATTACCGTATTCGAGGAGTTGGATAATTTTAAGAAAGGCAACGACACCAAGAACTTTGAAGCCCGGGAATTTATTCGGTTTATGGATCTTATTTCAGGCAAATATACCATGAAGAACTGGCGACGGCTCAACGGCCCCACCAAAGGACGCTTTAAGGTTTTGATGAACGAGAAAAGTAAGTTGGATGCCTGTGATGTTTTTGGTGCCGACAAACCCGATCATCGCATCCTGAATGCTGCCCTCAAGCTTTCGGAAGATAATCCCGGGACAAAAGTGATTTTGGTTTCCAAGGATGTGAACCTCAGGCTTAAAGCTAAATCACTAAACTTGCAGGCCGAAGATTATGAAACCGGAAAGGTGAAGGATGTTAATTTGCTTTATACAGGTAAAACTTCACTCGAAAATGTTCCAGCCGAAGTGATCGACAAGCTATATTCAGAAGGATTTTGCAGTTTGGAAGAAATTGGACACAAACCCGCCGTTGCCAATCATTATTTTATCTTAAAGAGCGAAAAAAATTCCGCTTTGGGGTTTTATAATCCTATCACAGCAAGGATTGAGAGGATCGAAAAACATGCCATTTCGCGTATTATGCCCCGAAATGCTGAACAGGTTTTTGCGTTTCACGCTTTGCTAAATCCGGAGATAAAACTGGTAACCATACAGGGCATAGCGGGCACCGGAAAAACATTGCTTGCGCTGGCTGCGGCCTGGGAACAGCGCAGAAGTTTTAAGCAGGTTTATCTGGCGCGCCCGATAGTGCCGTTGAGTAATAAGGATATTGGCTTCTTGCCAGGAGATATCAAGTCGAAATTAAATCCTTATATGGAGCCGCTTTGGGACAATTTAAAGTTTATTCAAAATCAGTATGGCGAAGAGGATAAGGAATATAAGCGCATAACGGAGGCCGTGGAGAAAGAAAAATTGGTGATCACACCACTGGCCTACATCAGGGGACGCAGCATATCAAATGTGATCTTTATTGTTGATGAAGCTCAAAATCTTACCCCGCACGAAGTGAAAACCATCATCACCCGTGCCGGCGAAAACACGAAGATCATTTTTACGGGAGATGTTTTTCAAATTGATACGCCTTATCTGGATGCACAGTCGAACGGGCTTTCATATCTGATCCATAACATCAAGCACCATGATTTGTATGCCCATATTCGTCTGGAAAAGGGAGAGCGTTCGGAACTGGCAAATCTGGCCAATGAGTTGTTGTAAGTGTTTATTTGGGCATAAATTTTTGCTGGTAACTTTTGGTTGAAAAGGGCAGTTCATAGTAGGAATCATGCCATGCTAATAAGATCTATTAACTATCAAGGACGCAAATTATCTATTGTAATTGTATCACTAAAGTTCAAAATTAAATCTCAATCAGCTTGTTTCTAATGGCATAAGCCAGCAGTGCTACGGTATTTTTGCAATTGGTCTTGGCCATCAGATTGGATTTATGGCCAACGATGGTTCGTTCGCTCACAAATAAGCGATCAGCAATTTCTTTGTTATTAAGCCCTTCAGCCAGCAGTTCAAGCACCTCCAACTCGCGTGGCGTGATATTGATATCATCATCCGGTTTTTCTTCCTTCGAGACAGCCTTGGTAAAATAATCCCAGAGTTCTTCGCTATAATAGGTCTTGCCGTTGTACACAGCTTGCAGGGCTCTGTCGAGCACATCTTTGCTGATATTTTTGATCAGAAAACCTTTCACTCCAGCTTCCATCATGCTTTGAATGTAGGCGTCCTCCTTGAACATAGTGAGGGCTATGATTTTGAGTTCCGGTTTGCGTTTCAGGGCACGTTTTGTAGCCTCGATACCATTCATAACGGGCATTTCAATATCCATCAACACAAGATCCGTTTCTACCGTTTCGATCAGTTGCAGAAACTCCTGCCCATCGGCAGCTTCACCCACCACTTTCACATAACCCAATTTATTGATGACCATACGCAAACCACCACGAAAAATTTCGTGATCGTCAACAATAATGATACGTATAACAGGATCCATCTGGCTACTGTTTATTTATTCACAACAAAGATAGGGGTAATTTGAGAAATAAATGTTACCCAACTAAATGTTTCAATTATTTCCCTTGTTCGGCGTCCAAATCAATCAGTATTTCGATGCCTGGCCTGGTGTTTCTAAACGAGAAACTACCCTTTAGTGAGCGTACCCTGCTGATGATGTTTTTCAATCCCAGGGTTTGATCCGACTTTTCCAAAGCCTTATCCAATTCAAAACCAATGCCGTCGTCGTGGTAGCTTAACCTGATGCGTGAAGCTTCCTGCAACAACTTGATATGTACCTGCTGTGCCTGAGCATGTTTGATGGTGTTATTGATTAATTCTGTAATGATACGATACAATGTCAGCTCAATAGTTGATCCCAGATGATGCGAAAGTGCCTCATGCATAAAACTTATTTCAAGCAATTTTGTGGCATTGATCGATTGACAGAAATTTTCTAACGAACGTATCAGCCCGTAATCGGTAATGATTTTTGGTGTGATATTATTGGCGATATTTCGGGCACTGCTCACCGCTTCATTAATCAATTTGTTGATATATTGAATGTTAGCATCATGATCTGCCTTTTTCTCATTGTGTTCCAGTTCATTCACATACAGTTTGATGGTCGAAAGCAATGGGCCCAACCCATCATGTATCTCACGGGCAAAGCGGCTGCGTTCGTTCTCTTCCGTTTCGATGGTGGCAATCAGTACGCGTTTCTCCAGCTCTTTGCGTGCCGAAATACTTCTGGCCACGCAGGTGATGCAGGGTTTTTCATCTATTTCGATCAGCCGGCAACTCATCTCTACCGGGATACGTTTGCCTTTGCCCGAAAGTAGCTCGGTTTCGAAAATATACATCTTATGTTGCCTGATTTCGTTCAGATGATCTAACACACCTTCTGCATTTTGACCCGACTTTAGCGATGCAAAGCTGCGATTAAGCAACTCCTCTCGCGAAAATTCCAACCGTTCGCATGCAGCCTGATTCACTTCGAGTATCTGCCCATCGGTGGCGATCACAAAAATCTGATCCGAACTGGTGTTGAAAAGCATTTGATACCGGTGGTTGATGCTTAGTCTTGTGCGCTCGGCTTTGGAAAGTCGTTTCAGGATGTTACGAATTAATAAGGTGCCACTCAGCATCAACAACGAAACCATAAAACCTGCTACTGGCGGCACTTTCGTGCCCACTGCCAGATCAGAAATACCCTCAATAGCCAGCAATTGAAACAGGTTTTCTAATGCCATCAGTATCATGGCAGCAGCTATCATCCACCAGGCAATCCGGTGTTTGGAGATGTTTACATAATTCATCACAACGGCAAAGGTGACCAGCCGCAGTATAAAAGAAGCACTGATGAAAATCGTCTCGTAAATCATCACAACAAGAATTCCGCTTTATTCAGAGCCTTCAGTGCCTCCTGGAGCACATTGTCAATCTCCCGATAGATGGGGTAAAAACCAGCTTCATCGTAAATATTGCGTCCCACATAAGCTTTAAAAAGGATAGCTGTTTTTTGACGGGCTGCCTGTTTTTCTTTGTCTGCTCCGCTGATGCCCTTCTCAGCTGCAAAAGCGATAAGCTCGCTGTACATTTTATCCGTAAATCTGAATTGTTGTGCAAAAGCTTGTGGAGTGCCATAACTACTTAGCTCAGGACGATGTGTATCAGCATATTCAAAGGCAAACTGAAATAGCAAGCCGCTATTGGCCAGGCGGTTGTAATAGACCAAACTGCTGTCCACCTCTAAAGGCACATATACATCGGGCATAATGCCTCCACCTCCGTAAACAATCTTGCCCCCCGGCGTGGTATATTTAAGCGAATCGGCAAAATGTATGCTGTCAGGATGCATCAGCTCACCATTTTCGTAGCGCTCGATCGCTTCGTGGTGATATTCCATCTTATCCCCATTATAGGGTTTTTGAATGGAACGGCCTGTGGGTGTGTAATACCTGGCAACAGTTAAACGCACAGCCGACCCATCCGGAAGCGGCAATTGTTCCTGCACCAATCCTTTGCCAAATGATCTACGACCAACAATAATGCCCCTGTCGTTGTCCTGAAGTGCCCCGGCCACAATTTCACTGGCACTGGCCGATCCTTCATCGATCAGCACGGCCACCGGAAAATCGTGTAACAATCCCTTTTTTGTTGCAAAAGCAAACGACCGTGGACGATTTTTGCCTTCGGTATAAACGATCAGCTTGCCATCCGTCAGAAATTCATCGGCCAGATCTCTGGCGGCACTCAAAAACCCGCCGGTATTGCCCCGCAAATCAAGGACAAGTTGATTCATTCCTTTCCCGAGCAGCTCAACCACAGCCTCCATAAACTCTTCGTGTGTGGTGGCACTAAACTTGTTCAACCTGATAAAGCCTGTTTTCTCATCCAGCATATAGGCTATATCAAGGCTATAGGTCGGAATCACATCACGGGTGATGGTAAAGTCAATAAGTCCGTCCACCCCCCTGCGCAATACTTTTATCCTCACTTTGGTGCCTTTGTCGCCTTTGAGCTTACGCATTGCATCACGGTTAGTCACTTCCACGCCGGCCACCAGGCTGTCTTCGATAAAGATGATACGATCGCCAGCCATGATGCCAACCTTTTCGGATGGACCTCCTTTGAGCGGACTGATAACCGTTATAGTATCTTTTTCGATGCGGAAAGATACACCAATGCCTTCAAATTTACCTAAAAGCGGGTCGTTCATCTCATGGAATTCTTCTGCTGTGATAAAATCGCTGTGAGGATCAAGTGAAGCTATCATGGCCTCAATAGCTTCTTTTTCCAATTTTTTGCGGTCAATATCATCCACATAATCCGATTGAATGTAAGCGAGAATGCTTTCTATTTTACTGTTTCCATGACCAGACATGCGTAACACCTGATGGGTGCTGCTGTTGCCCGTAAATTGCATCCCTAACCAAATGCCGCCAGCCAGTAAAAGTGCAAATATGAGAGGTAAATAAACAAAGGATTTCTTAAAATTCATGTGCAAACAAAGTTTTACTTAAACTATTGAACATACTTTTTTACAAGAGCAAAATTAGCCTTTATTAGTGAGCATTAATAACGTTTATCCCATGCGGATGTTTCATTTGTAGAGAAATGCTTTGGTTCGAAAGCATAAAAAAAAGAATTAGTTATTATATTTGCCGTGCATAGCTGATATACCGAAAAGTGTTTTTTAGAAAGGATTTTAGCAAAAAAACAAAGCCTCGGCTTCAGTTTCTATTCAAACGAATAATATTGATAACTAAGAGAATACACTATGAAAATTCTGGTTTTAATTGGTAATGTGCCCGATACCACCACCAAGGTAAAATTCAATGCTGATCGTACGGCATTTGATGCCAGCGGTGTGCAATGGATCATAAATCCCTGGGACGAACTGGCCCTTACACGCGCTTTGGAACTTAAAGAAGCGTATGGTGCAAAAGTCGAAAAAATTGTAGTTGCCAATGTTGGCCGTAGCGAAACGGAAGCCACTCTGCGCAAAGCACTTGCCGTTGGTGCCGATGAAGCCATCCGTATCGATGCCGATCCGCTCGATGCATTCTTTGTTGCCACACAACTGACTGCTGTTGCAGCTGACTACGATCTTATCCTTGCTGGCATCGAAAACGCTGACTATAATGGCACTGCCGTGGGTGGTATGTTGGCCGAACTGCTCGACAGAAAGTCGGTGTCAGCCGTATCAGGTATTGATCTGGAAGACGATCTGCTTAAAATAAGTCGTGAAATTGATGGTGGATCACAGCAACTTACCATGTCGCTTCCACTGCTTGCCGTAGTGCAGAAAGGTATTGCCAAAGAACCTCGTATTCCTGCAATGCGTGGCATTATGATGGCCCGCAAAAAACCACTGAATGTGATTGCTGCAGCAGATGCAGAAGCCCTTACTGCTTTTGATCACTTTGAACTGCCTCCGGCAAAAGCGGCTTGCAAAATGGTTGATGAAGATCAGGCTGCAAGTCTTATCCGCATCCTGCACGAAGAAGCCAAAGTATTGTAAAACCTAAAAAAATCAGAATAATGTCAGTACTCGTATATATAGAAAACTGGGATGGAAAACTCAAGAAACTCAGCTATGAACTGGCTTCTTATGGTGCACAACTGGCCGAAAAACTACAGATGCCCGTAAAAGCCGTTTCGCTGGGAAAAGTGGACGAAGCTACCCTAAAAACATTGGGAAAGTACGGCATCACGGAAGTGCTTTCCGATACCAAGGAAACCTACAACACGCTCGACAACAGCGCAATTGCTAAGGCTCTTTTTGCTGCTGCCAAAAAAACAGCTGCCACTATTGTGGTGATGGCTAATAACAATCTGGGCAAAGCTGTTTCGCCACGTTTGGCTGTAAAAATGAAAGCAGGTTTGGTTTCTGCTGTTCAGGGTTTGCCGATCAGCACCGAGCCTTTCGTAGTCAAAAAAATGGTTTTTACCAGCAAAGCTTTTGCGCAGATTACAATCAAATCCGCCAATAGAATTCTTACCCTGGCTCCGAACTCTTTTGGCCTGGCCGAAAAAAACACAGATACTACAATCACAGCCTTTGATGCCGGTCTTTCGGCAGACGATTTTGCAACAACAGTGGTAAGTACCAATAAAGTAACTGGTAAAGTCTTGCTACAGGATGCCGAAATTGTGGTTTCGGGCGGTCGTGGTATGAAAGCTGCCGACAATTGGGGACAGCTCGAAGAACTGGCCGAAATACTGGGAGCTGGTACCGCTTGTTCGCGCCCTGTTTCGGATGAAGGCTGGCGCCCGCATAACGAACATGTAGGGCAAACCGGAAAAATTATTGCTCCCAACCTCTATTTTGCTTTCGGTATTTCAGGTGCTATCCAGCATCTGGGTGGGGTAAGCTCCTCCAAAGTGATTGTGGCTGTGAACAAAGATCCCGAAGCACCAATTTTCGAAGCTGCCGATTATGGCATCGTAGGCGATGTGTTTAAAGTGTTGCCACAGTTTATCGAAGCCGTTAAAGAACTGAAGGCCTGATACCCTATTTAATAAGACCTAAAAGCCGGAGTAGCATTGCTTCGGCTTTTTTGTTATCACTTTTTGACAAAATAGAAGTATTTTTGTTTTAATGTTGGAATAAAACATAAGCTTTAGTGAGTTTATTAAAATAAATTTGTTGCATCCCCAAACTATTGTAAAATGAATGTATATGCTGAAAAAATTGCCCTCATGAAATTAATTCTCAATACTGAGAACCCAGAGGTGCTAAAGAAAATCAAAGACTTTTTTGTGAAAGAAAACGATTTTTGGAATTCTATCTCACAAGCTGAAAAGGAAGATATTTTAAACGGCATTCAAGAAATTGAAAGTGGCGATTCCTACCCCTATGAAGCATTTATGCAAAAACACCGTTCCATCTGATCCATGAATAACCCAAAAAAGAACCAGCCGATCAAAACAGTTCACTTATCAGGGCGAGCAAAAATCAAACTGGAAAAATTACTTGAATATCTGGAAGCAGAATGGTCCTCTGAGGTGAAGAATAACTTTATTCATAAATTGGATAGAATAATGGCAATAATTCAATCAAATCCTGAAATTTTTCCTAAAACAGAGGTAATTAAAGGTCTTCATAAATGCGTCATCACAAAACAAACCACGCTTTATTACAGGATAAAAGGTTCAAGAATAGATATTGTAACGATTTTTGATTCTCGTCAGGATCCAACTAGTTTATTTAAAGGATTATAGCAAAAATAGTTCAACATGAATCCCGGTAAATCAAACTAAAAAACATATCTGATTCGAATAAATAAACTAAAATATCTGCCAAATTGATCACGATACTTTACTTTTAAAGTGATGACAATATACTCATCCCCATGAAAAAACTCGGCTGGATCATATTTTTTCTCTTTTATTCATTTACTACGCAGGCACAATACTACCTTAGCGGAGAAGATCCGGCTTCCATCCATTGGAAACAAATACAGACTGAACGATTCCGAATCATCTTTCCGCACGAAAATGAATCACAGGCACAACAACTGGCTTCATTGCTCGAAAAAACCTATGCTGCCAGCCGGCTCGACCTGATAAGCCCTGCCGTGAAATCCGACCTCATCCTTCACACCCGCTCCACCATCTCCAATGCCACTGTGGCCTGGGCACCGCGCCGGCTCGATTTTTATAACACGCCTCCGCAGGACGGCTATGCCCAAAACTGGTTCAAACAACTTGCTGCACACGAATTACGTCATGTGGCACAGCTACAAAAATTAGCTGCTGGAACAACAGGCAAAGTTTTAAATATAGTACTGGGACAGCAGGCCACCGCAGCTTTACTGGGTGCTTTTGTGCCGCTCTGGTTCATCGAAGGCGATGCTGTTGTCAACGAAACCATGCTCAGCCATTCCGGCCGCGGCCGCGATGGGATTTTTCTGGCCAAACTCAAAGCACAGCTGATGCAGAAAGGCTATTATGTTTACGACAAAGCCTATTTTGGTTCTTATAAGGATTACACCCCAAATATTTATGAGCTTGGTTATTATCTTGTTGGCCACAACAAAGTAAAATACGGCCCTGCAATCTGGGAAAAAACTATGATGCAAACAGCCAGCAACCCCTGGACGCTCACACCATTCAGTACCGGTATCAAAAAAATAACCGGCCAAGGGAAAAACAGACTTTATCAGGAAACCATGTTCGACCTCTACGAACAATGGCAGCTTGAAAAAGACACACTTGGCACACCTGCCGAAATAATTAGCCCCCAACAGAAAGCTTACACCAGTTACCGCTTCCCGCAAATGCTGCCCGATGGTAATATCCTTACACTCAGAACTGCCATCAATGATTTGAGTCGATTGGTAAAAATTGATTCCAATGGCAAAACAACAAAATGGCTGCTTCCGGGAGCCATTTATCAACAATCGCTTTCGGTTGGGAAATCAAAAGTGGTGTGGGCTGAGTTGCAGCCGGATATGCGCTGGCCGAATCAAAGTTATGCCGTGATTAAAATTGCTGATTCAGAAACGGGTAAAACCAAACAACTCACACGCAAAAGTAAATATTTCGCGCCGGCGATAAGCTCCAGCGACAGCCTGATTGCAGCCATCCAGCAGGAAATTTCGGGGAAGTCGGGTTTGGTAATTCTCAGTGCAGAAAATGGTTCATTACTGGATCATTTTTCCATCGAAAATTACTTTCTCTCCCTTCCCAAATGGCATCCCAACGGAAAATCTGTAATATTGATTGCTACAGGCGAGCAAGGCAAAGCACTGATTCAGTTCGATCTGCAAACCAGGCAATGGCACCAGCTAAGTCCTTTTACTTTTACGGATATACTATTGACAGATGTTACCGCTGATCAGGTGCTTTTCAGTGGTTCATTCGATGAAAGCAGCCAGATTTTTGCTCTCAGCTTTTCCGATAAAAAACTCTATCAACTTACGCAGCTTGATTTTGCCGCTGCCGATGCCGTGTGGGATCATCAAAACAATGCCCTCATTTTGGCTAACTATCAGGCCGATGGATTCAGGCTGGAGAGGATTAATAAACAAGACCTCCTCATGCAGCCTGTTGACTGGCCATTGAAAGGAAATTTTAAGATAGCCGACGAATTGAGCCTCATGCGAAGCCTGCTGATTGATACCATTCCCATAACAGATGCTGGTCTTCCGGTAAAAAAATACAACAAGGCCGCAAACTTGTTTAACCTGCATAGCTGGTCACCTGTTTTTGTGGATGTGGACAACATCAGCCTGAAGCCGGGTATCAGCCTTTTTTCACAAAACAGCCTCAGCACTCTGGTGGCCGAAGCAGGTTACAGCTACGACCTGAACGAACAAACCGGAAAAACCAGTCTGGGGCTGCAATACAGGGGCTGGTATCCGGTTGTGGATTTTGATTTCAGCCATGGGCTGCGCAGAGATATTGCTCAGCATCCTAAAAGCGGAGAACTGGTTGACCTGAAATGGTACGAAACTTCTTATAAACTGAACTTGAGCCTGCCCCTTAATTTTACGCGTGGCAAATTCCTGAGAGGCATTCAGCCCTCGGTAGGATGGGAGCAGCTACATCTAAAAATGGAGCCTGGTATCGAACTGCGGTTCAAGGAAAATGATAACAGCCTGCTCAATCTGCAATTCGTTGCCTACAACCAGTTGCGACAATCCAAACGCGACCTGTATCCACGCTGGGGACAGCAAATTCAGCTGGTTCTGCAACAACATATGTTTGCTACTCATCCTGACCAACAGGTAGCTCTGAGTGCCAATTTTTACTTTCCGGGCATACTGCGGCATCATGGCATCAGGCTTTATGCTGCCCAACAACTCCGCCATACCCAGGCTGGATATGTTTTTAACCGCATCATCCGTTACCCCAGAGGATATAAAAACCTATTTCCCTATGATGCCCAGGCAGGCATGTTTGATTATAGCTTCCCGCTTTTTTATCCTGACCTAAACCTGCCAACATTCTTCTTTCTGCAAAGAGTACGGATGAGCTTATTTGCTGACGTTATGCGAGTGTCCGGATTCAATCCAATAATTATCAGCAGTGCCGGAGCCGAGCTCTATACCGACTGGCATTTCTTCAACCTGCCTGCCCCTGTCGTTTTGGGAGGGCGGGTCACGCAGGCCTTCTATACACACGAAACCGTGGTCGAATTCCTTTTTGGCATTAATATTACTGCACTATATTAAAGAGCTGTTAGCTTTTGGTGTTCAGCTGTTCGAAAATATAATGTTGCGAATTGACTGCCGCAATTGCTGTATGAATTGGTCATTGCGATGGCCTGAGATCATCAAGCGTTGCCGAGATGCCCTCTGTATAACTTCCACATAAACCAAAAACCGTACGCCAACGCACAAAATTGTTCGGTTTCAACACAGCTTCTATGCCCGAAATAAATACAATAAATCATTGTAATATATTGATAAATAATATATTACAAACTTTGGCACGACATTAGTATAAATGGAGTTCAGAAACAGAAATTAGAGAACAAAAAAAAATAGAACACCATGAAAACTTTAAACAACATCATCACAATCACACTGAGCCTCATGATAAGCATTAGCAGTTTTGCCACAAGCTTCGGGCAGCAGGATGAACAATACATCGACGACATTCCTTTCAACACCAAGGCTATTTTCGACAGCCTCCAGAACGATCAGGATATTGATCCGTCCCTGACCATTCAGCAAGAAGAATACATCAGTGATATACCTTTCGACACCGAAAAAATTGTTGCGCAATACCGAAGCGATTCAGCTATGAAGGTTAACTTTAAGCTTCCGGAAGAAGAAACCATCAACGATATTCCTTTCAATACCTTGTATATTATGAGCAATGTGCTTTACAGCGAATATGACCGTTTCCCGGTCACCTTTATCAGCAGTAGAAAATAATTTTTTCGCAATTGATCTGCAGGCAGGAATTTCATCAGATTTCTGCCTTTTTTGTTTTTTAAAGCTAATCCGCTATCTGTCCCGCTAGGGATAAAATCTGGGTAGTCAGGACGTTTAAAATCAAGAAGAAGTCCCGTAGAGACGGCAATTTAGTTTATCGAACAAATAGTGTTATAAAATCAAATGTATTAGATAAAGTGAGTTCCAATAAATGCAGCTTCGCTTTAACCCCGCTTCGGGTTCAGGATTGAGTTTACGTAAATCTAAATCCTTACATTTGCTATAAAATTTGCAGAACAATGAAAGCGATAGTACAAGTGTTATTTTTTCTATTCTTAAGTTTATCCGTGAAAGCACAGCTACAGTTTGAAGATCCCGTAAACCTCTCGGACGAATACGGCCCTTCACGCGATCATGCCATGACCAATATCAACGAAAAATACTACCTCGTCTGGGATCAATGGGGCGATCTGATGTTTCGCAAAAGCACAGATGCCGGGTTAAGCTGGGGTGGCAAAATTACGCTTTATTCCAGCTTGGATTATGGTGCCAGTTATCCTGTTATTGCTGCTGACAATGGCAATGTCTTTGTGTTTTATTACCGAAATACCACGGGCAAAAGTCAGATTTTCATGCTTAAATCCACCAACGATGGACAAAGCTTTGGAAATGAAATTCAGGTGAGCAATGCGATCAGTGGTGCTCAGGTGCCACAAATTGCCATTGCCGGCGATACACTGGTACTGGCTTACGAAGATCGCGACAGCAATTACGATTACCAGATTTATGTGATGACTTCCACCGATGCCGGCGAAAATTGGTCAGCTCCAGTTAATGTTTCCAATACTGCCGGAGGCGCACGCTGGTGCAATATCGCCCTGCAAAACGATAAAATTTTTACCCTCTGGAACGACCAAACAGGCCCGGATTACGACGATCTCGATGTGTTTTTCAGTAAATCGACCGACTTCGGGCAAAATTGGAGCAGTCCGCAAAACCTTAGTAACAACCAGGCTTATAATGCGCGCCTGCAAACCAAAGTCATCGACAATACCGTTTACACCCTTTCGTCGTCCAAAATCGATGGGCTGCAAACTGATATCATCCTTTTCCGCTCTGATGATCTGGGCGATACCTGGCAAACTCCCTACAACCTTTCCGACAATAATGGAGCTTCCGAACGTCCTTTCCTTTGGGTAACAGGCGAAAACCCCAATCAGTACCGGATTTATGCGGTTTGGAGCGATGGCAGCCTGAGCGGAAATGATAAGGCGTACCTCAAATATTCAATTGATGATGGCCAAAACTGGTCGGAGATGCTTCCTTTCTCACAAAATACCGAAGACGCCTCCTGGCCGCAAATCATGGGCTTTGATGACCTGGGAACTGATAAACTCTTTATGAGCTACTTCAGACCACTGGATGGAACCTTTGACTACGAAATCTATGGCGTTCGTGCTTTTAACCTGCTCGAAGCAAACATTATGCTGAACGGACAAATCACTGATCTTCAGGATAACGGCTTATCAAACGCCACTTTAGTGCTGAATGGCATCGACTACCTTACTGATGAATCAGGTTATTTTAGCATGGAATTGATGCCGGGCACTTATAACTTACAGGCTCACGCACAGGATTTTATCAGTTATTACGCAAACGGATTGGAACTTACATCCGATACCGAAATCACTATCCCGCTCGAAGCCTTGCTGTTTCCTCCGCTCAACCTTATTGGTCAGGAATCTGGTTCTGGGGTCGAATTGAATTGGGATGCCCCGGCCAGCGAGGGCGAATGGCTACACTGGGACGATGGCACAAACAGCGATGCCGTTGGGGGCGAAAACATCTCCATGTTTGATGCCGCTATCCGATTCACCCCGGCCGATCTGCAAGCCTACGATGGTCAGTTTGTTTCGCGTGTGGCTGCCTTTTTTGCTGCTGTTGATGCAGAATTTAGCGTGAGGGTTTGGCAAGGCGGAAGTCAGACTTATGCCGGTAACCTGCTGATTGACCAACCAATACCAAATCCACTTGCTGGCGAATGGAACGAAATTGAATTGGACAATCCAGTGCAAATTGACGCTGATCAGGAGCTTTGGATAGGCTATCGGGTAAATAATACAGGAGGCGGATATCCAGCCGGAACAGATAACGGCCCGGCCATTCCTTTCAAAGGCGATATGCTCCTTTATGGCCCTGATTGGGTGAGCATGTCAGATAATTTTGGCTGGGATATCAACTGGAATATTCAGGCAATGGTTGTAGCCGAAGGAGGTGAAGGACAAACCCTCCAAAAACTCGCCGATAATCTTCCGGTTTATTCGGGTGACCCACAGAAAACAAAAAACATTTACAACCCAAAATCTTCCCGATTCAATTTCGATGGATTTAAGATTTATCGCAACGAAAACCTCATCGGAGAAACAGATTCCGAAATATTAAGCTTTACCGATGAAACCCCCGAACTGAGTAATATCTATTTCGTCACCAGCTATCGCGACCTTTACGAATCAAAACCTTCTAATGAAGTTAATGTGATACTCACCAGCCTGCCCGAAAAGCATAAAACCCTGGCCTTGCATCTGATTCCAAATCCTGCACTCGAAAGTGTCAGTTTGCAGTTTGAGCTGCAACAGGCAGATCATTTACAACTCGAAATAAGCAATTCGCCGGGACAGCTGCTCAAAACTGTAAGTTATAATCTGGATGCTGGTAAACACAGTATTATCCTGAACAGAAGCGACATAGGTATTTATGGGAATAACAATTTGGTGTTGATTCGGTTGGATGGAGCTCATCATCGGTTTGTAAGCAAACTGCTTTTCAAATAATGCACTAACCATGGAAAAGCTCTCGGTCTCCATCATCACCCTTAACGAGGAAAAAAATATCCGTCGCTGCCTGGAATCTGTTGCCGGCATCGCCGATGAAATCGTGGTGGTGGATTCCTTTTCAAAGGATCAGACCGAAGCCATCTGCAACGAGTTTGGCGTGAGGTTCAGCACCCACAAGTTCAACGGACATATCGAACAAAAAAACAGGGCGATGAATCTTTGTCAATTTGAACACATACTATCTCTGGATGCCGATGAGGCCCTGTCGGATAAGCTGAAACAATCCATCCTGCATGAAAAGGAAAAGGGCTTCCCTGCAAAGGCTTACCGGATGAACCGGCTCACCAACTATTGCGGAAGCTGGATCCGGCATTCGGGCTGGTATCCCGATCGTAAAATCAGGTTAATACACCGAGACTATGGTTACTGGGGTGGTGCCAACCCACACGACCAGCTCATTCCAAAGCCCGGCGTAAAAGTTGAGCAACTGCAGGGCGATCTGTTTCATTTTTCTTATTACACCACAGAAGATCACTTTAAACAGGTGGAATATTTTACAACAATAGGTGCAGATTCCTATTACAAACAGGGCAAAAAGGCTCCCTTAGCAAAACTTTATCTGGCACCTATTGGGAAGTTTGTTCGCGACTATTTTTTCAACAGAGGTTTCCTCGACGGGAAAGCCGGCTGGCAGGTTTGTACCATCTCGGCTAAAGCTACTTTCCTCAAATACAAAAAATTACGCAAGCTTCACAGACAAAAAGCCTATGAATAAAATCCTCATCAGCCGTACCGACAGCATTGGCGATGTGATGCTTACCCTTCCATTATGTGGGTGGATAAAAGAACATCTGCCCGAAACAAAGCTGGTTTTTCTAGGCAAAAACTATACCCGGGCCATTGCAGCTTCCTGCACCCATATCGATCAGTTTATCAGCTGGGACGAGCTCAGTACAATGTCTCAGGCTGATCAAATCAATCTACTGAAGCAACACAACTGTGAAGCTGTGATACATGTTTTCCCTCAGAAAGAAATTGCCAGACTTGCTGCAAAGGCAGGTATCCCAATTCGTATCGGGGCTACCGGCAGATGGTATCACTTCCTTTATTGCAACAAGCTGATTCCGCTTACGCGAAGACGCTCAGATAAGCACGAAGCACAGCTTAACATCGCATTGGCTCAGGGACTGGGAATCAAATCATCAATTGGACTCAACGAAATTCATAATTTTTATGGTTTCAGGCCGGTCAGCTCTCTTCCTGACGAATTTAATACATTGATGGATCCTGACAAAATAAAACTGATCCTCCACCCGCGCTCCAAAGGAAGTGCACGCGAATGGGGCCTCGATAATTTTAAAGCACTCATACAACTTTTACCTGAAAAAAAATACCAGCTTTTTATCTCAGGAAGTGCAGCCGAAGGCGAAGAACTGAAGGAGTGGATCAAAGGACTTCCGTTTCATGTGATCAATCTTTGCGGCAGGATGAAGTTAGATGCCTTTATAGCTTTCATTGCACAGGCAGACGGATTAATAGCCGCAAGCACCGGTCCCCTGCACATTGCCGCTGCATTGAATAAGATTGCACTGGGCATCTATCCTCCCATGCATCCTATCCATCCTGGACGTTGGGCCCCTTTGGGGAAAAATGCGGCTTTTGTTGTGAAACCAGGCAGCTGCAACGACTGCCGAAAAAGCATAAAATGTCATTGTATTACCGAAATTACTCCGGAATCCGTTGTTGAGCAACTAAATCGTTTGCTGAAATGAAAACTACTGACAAATGGCTCGTAATCGTAAATCCAACAGCTGGTGTTGGCAAAGCAGCCAAAGACTGGCCCGGGATAGAACAATTGCTCATCAACAAAGGTTTCGATTTTAAAGCTGTCGTCACCAAACATCCTTTTCATGCCATCAGCCTGGCACGCGATCTGGTACAACAACATGGCTATCAAAAAATTATTGCCGTTGGTGGCGATGGCACGCTGAATGAGGTGGTAAACGGTATTTTTCAGCAAAACCGATTCCCTACCACCGATATCATGCTCGGAATGATTACCGTTGGCACTGGTAACGACTGGGGCAGGATGTACGAATTTCCAAAAAAATACAAAAAGGCCATTCGCATCCTCAAAAATGAACGCACTTTTCTGCAGGATGTGGGCAAGGTGAAATACCGCTACGATAGCGAAGACAAAAGCCGCTATTTCATCAATATGGCAGGCATGGGTTACGATGCTCTGGTAGCCAAAAAAACCAACCTGATGAAAGCCCGCGGCAAAGGCGGAACACTCGCCTATCTTTATAATCTGGTTACCGGATTGTTTCAATACAAAAACACTCACCTGCACATCAAAGTGGACAACAAAGAAGTACTCAACGATAAGGTTTTCAGCCTGAGCATCGGCATCTGCAAATACAATGGCGGTGGCATGATGCAACTGCCTAAAGCCATTCCGGATGACGGACTTTTTGATATCACAGTGATTCGCAAAACATCGAAATTCAGGGTAGTCAAAAACATCAAAAATCTTTACGACGGCAGTTTTATCAAGCTTCCGGAGGTTTCTGTTTTTACTGGAAAACAAATCACCATCACCTCCATACCTCCGCATTCTATCTACCTCGAAACCGATGGCGAATCACTGGGCAACTCACCCCTCGATTTCGATATTGTCCCTAAAGCCGTGAAATTGATTATCCGTAAAAAAGCCTTAAAAAAATTAGCTCAAAACCTTTAAATACAAAACTTTATACCATGAAAAAAGTTATCAGCACAACTAATGCACCAGGTGCCATCGGCCCCTACAGCCAGGCCATCGAAGCCAATGGAATGATTTTTATTTCCGGACAAGTTCCCATCGATCCGGCAACCGGAAAAGTGGTAGAAGGCGACATTACCGCACAAACCGAACAGGTGATGAAAAACCTCGAAGCCATACTGAAAGCAGCGGGTAGCAGCTTTAGCCAGGTAGTAAAATCAACCTGCCTGCTCAGTGATATGGCCAATTTTGCAGCCATGAATGTTGTTTATGGCAGCCGCTTTGCCGAAAATCCGCCGGCAAGAGCAGCCTTCGCAGTAAAAACTTTGCCGCTCAATGTGCTTGTGGAAATTGAAATGATTGCCCTAAAAGCATAAATATTTCGAATCTCTCTCTAAAAAATCGCATTTTAATATTCTCCTGCTGATTGCGCAGATTATCGCAGATATATACGATCGATTATCATCGCATTAAAAAAATCAGTGTAAACCGACGCAATCTGCGGGAGTCATTTTTCATTGTTCAACTTCAGTACTTTCAATCCATATACTGATCGATTAGAATGTTAGTAATCAAGGAAAAAGATTACAAAGCATTCAGCCAAAAAAAAAAACATATCAGTACGTTTGATTTACCTGATCAACTCTTGTCTGAGTATTTCCAAGGCTGTGAGCGCACTTCTGCGGATGTTGCGGCCACGGTGTTCTCCAAAATGAAACAGTTTGGATTTCACAAAATCAGGGCCGGCCAGTGCGATCCAAATGGTGCCAACAGGTTTTTCTGCTGTTCCTCCATCGGGTCCGGCGATTCCTGAGGTGGCCAGGGCATAGGTGGTATTCATTTTTGTTCGTATGCCAAGGGCCATTTGTTCAACAACTTCCTGGCTCACAGCACCATGTTTTTCGAGTGATGTGGCAGATACCTCAAGTTGATTTTCTTTTACCTGATTATAGTAGGCCACGATACTGCCTTTAAAATATGCCGAGCTTCCTGCTATGCTGGTGATCAGGTGAGCGATATAGCCTCCGGTACAGCTTTCGGCAGTTGAAAGACTGGCATTTTTTTCGATTAACAAACGTCCAATCACCTGCTCCAGCGGTTCGTCATCATAACCATAAATCAGATGAGGGATTAGTTTGTGAAGTTTTTCGGTTTCTGTTTTTAGGCTTTTCTGAAGGAATTCCAGGTCAGCATGTCTGCCACTTAATCGCAGCCTTACGATGCCTGGCTGAGGAAGATAGGCCAGTTTGAGAAAGTTGGGAAGAGCATTTTCCCAGTCTTTGATCTGGTCGGCCAGAAACGACTCTCCAACACCACTGGTCATGATGGTTTTGCGCAGGTAATGCATCTCGCTGAACAGGGCTTTGATGCGGGGTAGCACTTCTTCTTCCATCAGTGTTTTCATTTCGAAAGGAACGCCCGGAAGTGAAACAATCACGCTGCCTTCTTTTTCGAACCACATACCCGGGGCCGTTCCCACACTGTTGGTGAGTGGTGTACAGGCTTCCGGAAGCCAGGCTTGCTGCCGGTTGCGATCCGTAAGCGGAAAGTTGCGTCGTTTGAAGAGTGCTTCAACATGTTTTAAGGTGGGTTCGTGAAAGACAAGTCGGGTGTCGAAAAAACTACACAAAGCTGGTTTGGTCACATCATCGGCTGTTGGACCCAGACCTCCTGTGAGCAGCACAAATTGTGTCCTGCTGATGGCATCAGAAAGTGCATCCGAAAGTGCTTTAGGCTCATCGGCAATAGTTACAATGCGTTGCAGGTAAATCCCGCTGTCGCTGAGTTGTTCGGCCATCCAGGAAGCATTGGTATTGACCACCTGGCCAATCAATAATTCATCGCCAATGGAGATTATCTCGGCTTTGCCGGTTTTATCCATAATTTGCATGGGAGATTAAAATTGGATATAGGAAAAACCAAGGTCTTTTGGGATGATAGACATTACTGGTATTGTGCTTTCACGGATGATCTGCTGTGCTGCAGAGCCAATGAAAAACTCAACCAATCGGTTTTCCTGCTGTGTCATGATCATGATCAGGTCGATATCTTCTTGATCGCGTGAATAGTTAAGGATAGCCGGAACCAAATCCTGAGTGGAGCTGCCCGTTTCGAGCAGTGTGGCCTTGCATTTGATGCCAGCCTCCTGAATGAAGTTTTGTGCCTGAAACAGTTGTGCCTTCAATTGTTGTTGGATTGATTTGGAATCAGCATCCCATAACACCGAGATCACTTGGATAGTGCTTCCAAAGAGCCGTGCCATTTTGATGGCATGGGTCACTTTTTGGCGGGTATCTTTGGTGAGGTCGAGTGGAAGTAATATGCTGCGACATCCATCGAAATGGGTTTTTGTGTTGAAAGTAATCACCGGAATTTTTGATTGCCTGATCACCTTGGATGTGTTAGAGCCAATCATGCCATATTTCTCCGTTTCGGTGAGGGCATCGTTGGTGCCCATCAGGATGAAGCGGCTGTTGAACTGCTCGGCAGTTTCGAGTATGGCTGAGTGAACCTTGCCACGCTTCACTACGGGCATTACACGCAGACCAGTTTTTTTACTTACCTCACTGGCAATTTCTTCGAGCCTGTGATTGATGTCATTGGTAATTTGTTGTTTTTGTTCTCCGGAAAAAAGGCTGTTGAGGAAGTCTCTTTCTTCGTGAACATACAATAATACTAATTCCGTTTGAAGCAAACGGGCAAGGTTATAGGATTGTTCGAGTGCTATCAGTGATTGTTCATTAAAATCAACTGGTATCAGCAGTGAAATGGCTTTTTCGGACATGGATTAATTTCTTTGTTACCTTTGCAAAATTATCCAAATCATTCAATAATACAAGAATAACTTATGCGTCGAATTCCTGAAAGCCAGTTAGTGCTTGCGGCTGACGGCAGCGTTTATCATTTGCGTTTACATCCTCATCAACTGGCCGACGACATCATTCTGGTTGGCGATCCGAGTCGTGTTGAAATGGTTTCCTCCTTTTTTGATCAGCTTGAATACAAGGTGAGCAACCGTGAAGTATATACAAACACAGGTACTTACAAAGGGAAACGAGTTACTGCTTTGTCAACAGGAATGGGGCCGGATAATATTGATATTGTGCTTAATGAACTTGATGCTTTGGCAAATGTGGACCTGCGTACCAGAAAGGTGAAGTCAAATCTCAAAAGTCTAAACCTAATCAGGTTGGGAACCAGCGGGGCACTTCAGGCTGATATACCAACCGGAGATAGTTTTGTGGCCGGAAAGATGGCACTGGGCTTTGACGGCATCGTGTATTTTTACGACAAATCCAAAGATGTTGTGCTTCAAGATTTTACCGATGCTTTTGTTGCTGATACAGATTGGCCATCCACTTTGCCCTATCCTTATGTGGTGAGAGGGTCGCAACGATTGCTTGATAAAATTGCCTTTGATTGCACGCAAGGGATAACGGCAACTGCCGGCGGATTCTACGCACCACAAGGCAGGGCATTACGGCTTGGTCTTGCACACGAGGAGATGAATAAACGCATTGAAGCATTCCGTTTTAAAGGCGAAAGGGTCACCAATTTGGAAATGGAATCTTCAGCGCTGTACGGTTTGAGTCAAATGATGGGACATCAGGCACTTACCATTTGTGTCATCATTGCCAACAGGGTAACTGAACAGTTTAGCAGCAATTACCAACCTTATATGTTGAAGCTGATCAAACAAACCCTGGATCGGATTGCAGCAGATTGAGCTAGAAATTAACTTGCGAGAGGAACTTAGGAGGTATCCTTTTCCGTCAAATAACACCGTTCAGTGAATGACTGAAGCGTATGCTGCACAATTTGAGGTGCTTCCAAAAAACCCATATGCCCAACACCCTTTAGCATCAGCAACTCTCCATGTGCCGGAAGAACGGTCTGCGCCATAATTTTTACAACAGGCATTCGGCTGTCGCTTTTTCCTAACACAAACAAAACCGGAGCTTTAATCTGTGTGAGCAGCTCGATATGGCTTTCGCGTTCGCGCATTCCGGCTAAGGCGGCAACAATCGCTTTTTCGTCCTGGCTCAAAGTAATGCTTTTGATGAATGCGGCTGATTGTGGATTTTGTTTCAGGAAATCCGGATCGAACAGACCATCAACAAAGCCTTCGAGGTAGGTTTTCTTATCTTTAGAAACCTTCAGTATGTTTTGGTTTCGCTGTTCACGCGTGATTTCATCATCTGCAGCGGCTTGTGAATGTAGCAGTGCGAGGCCACGCAACATTTCAGGATATGCAGCTGCAAAAGCAAGGCCTACATATCCTCCCATTGAATGCCCTGCTACAACACACTGGATAATGTTTTCTTCCTGAAGAATTGCAGCAAGCACCTCGGCCATCAGGCTCATATCATGCCTTTCGGCAAGCATTTCTGACTGTCCAAATCCGGGTAAATCGGGAACAAGCACACAAAAATGTTCAGCAAGTGCTGTAATAAAATTTTGCCATACCCTGCTGTCCATCGGGAAGCCGTGCACCAGCATCAGGCATTGGCCAACACCTACTTGGTGATAGGCAATTTGTTTTTGATTATAGGTGATAGTTTTCATTTCGGAATGTCCTGTTTGCTTATGAAAGATTACAAAGAATATCAAGCAAAGTTAGGATAAAGTTTATTCTGAACCGTACTGATATTTTTGAGCTGGTATGGCTTATACAAAATAGAAAAGCTGATTAAATTGACAGTCAACCTAATCAGCTTTTCAGTTATCAAACATATTCGGTTAACTAGAAAACTCCCGGAATCTTAAGCCATTCGCGTGCTTCGGCACAGGTAGCTTCTACTTCGGCTATGGTTTTTGGGATGGGACGACCCAACACACGATGGTCATTTTCTGTTACCAGGATATCATCCTCGATGCGTATCCCGCCAAAATCCTTGTAAGTATCCACTTTATCGTAATTTACAAAGTCTTTGAAAAGGCCTTCGCTTCTGAATTTATCGATCAGGGCCGGGATGAAATAAATACCAGGCTCATCGGTCAACACAAAGCCGGGTTTCAGTTTTTTGCCCAGGCGCAGATAAGCCGTGCCAAACTGGCTCGATCGTTTCGTTTCGTCATCATAACCTACATTGTTTTCTCCCAGACCTTCCATATCGTGCACATCCATGCCCATCATATGGCCCAGGCCGTGAGGCAGGAACAAGGTATGTGCACCGGCAGCAACAGCATCGTCGGTATTGCCTTTCATCAGCCCAAGATTTTTGAGTCCATCGGTAATGATGCGCGCAGCCAGAAAATGCACTTCGCGGTAGGTAATTCCGGGTTTGATGGCAGCGATGGTATCCAGATTGGCTTTGAGTACAATTTCATAAATTTCTTTTTGACGTGTGCTGAATTTTCCGCCCACAGGTGTTGTACGTGTGATGTCGCTGGCATACAAGGTCTGTGTTTCTGTTCCGGCATCCACTACCATCATCCGGCCTTCTTTGAGGACGTTATGATGGTGATGATTATGAAGGGTTTGTCCGTCAACACTCAGAATTACAGGAAAGGAAACCGGGCCGCCATGTGCCAGTGCAATGCCTTCGATGGTGCCTGCAATTTCCTGTTCGATCATGCCAGGCTTTGCCATTTTCATGGCTGTGGTGTGCATTAGCCAGGCGATATCAACGGCTTTCTCTATCTCGGCAACTTCTATATCCGATTTTATTTCTTTGAGTTTTACAACGGCCTTGATCAGTGGAAGGCTGGCTTTGGCTTTTACTTCTGTGGCCGGGATATTGAGCAGCTGGCCCAGTGTGATCATCATCGAACCACGATAAGGTGGCAGATAATGAATGGTGCGGCCGGCTTTGCTGGCTTTTGCAAGGTAATCCTCAAGTTTTGAATAGGAATAAGTTTCGCTGATACCAACTTTTGCAGCTTGTTCTTTTATCGAGGGCTGAGGGCCCATCCAGATGATGTCGTCAATGTCAACATCATCGCCAAAAATGATCTCATTGCCATTTTCAAAGTCTATCACGCCGGCAAAACCAGGGTGATTGAGACCAAAGAAATAGGAGAAATGGCTGTCCTGGCGATATGCATAAGTGTTGGCAGGATAGTTAAATGCAGCTTCCTGATTGGCCATAAAAATTGCCAGGCCCTTGCTGAGTTCTTGTTTGAGTTTGAGACGCCTTTCGGCATACACTTCTTTCTGAAACATTTTTCGGTATTTTTTAGATTAATAATTATGTTGCATAAGTTCTTCTATTTCATCTGCTTCAACAGGGATATCTGCCATCAGATCAACGGGTTCTGAATTGGTGACAAGTATGTCATTTTCGAGCCGGATGCCAATTTTTTCATCCCGGATGTAAATGCCCGGTTCGCAAGTGATAATCATTCCCGCTTTTAGGGGTTGATGTTTGAGTCCCGGATCATGCACGTCCAGTCCGATATGATGTGCCACGCCATGCATCAGGTATTTCTGGTAAAGGGGCGATTCGGGGTGTTGATTTTTAACGTCTTCTGCGGTGAAAAGGCCCAGCCCAATCATTTCCTTTTCCATCATTTTCCAGGTAGCTTTGTTGATCTGATCAATAGTACTGCCTGGTACATACAGTTTAATGGCTTTTTTTAGAACACGCAAAACGGCATTGTAGCAGGCTTTTTGGCGTTCCGAAAACTTCCCGTTCACGGGAATGGTACGACTCATATCAGCCGCATAGTTGGCATATTCAGCACCAAAATCAAACAAGAGCAAATCGCCTGCCTCAAGTTTATGCTCGTTTTCGGTATAGTGCAACACACAGCTGTTGATGCCGCCAGCAATAATAGGAGCGTAGGCATGACCCGAAGCTCTGTTGATGGTAAATTCGTGGTCAATCTCGGCCTGCACTTCAAATTCATACTTTTCGGGTTTCACAAATTTCAAAACCCTTCGGAAGGCTTTTCCGGTGATAGCGGCAGCTTTGCGGATGAGTTCAATTTCTGTTTCAGATTTTACCACGCGCAAACCCTCTAGCAGCGGGGCAGCCCTCAAAAAACTATGTAGCGGGAAAGCAGATTTTATTTTATCGGCTAGTAAACTATTGTTGTCAGGAATGGTAGAAGAATATTTTGGATATTCGTTTTGATTCAGATAAACTGCCTGTGCACTGTGCATCAGCTCGCGCAAAGTGGCATCAAACTGATCATCTTTTCTTATGTTTTGTACACCACTTATATTGGAAGCTTCTTGTTGATTGAGCATATGTCCTTCCCAGGTGGCCTTTACCGGATTATAAGCTTCAATAAAAAGCACTTCCCGAAGCTCAGGTGTGGGACAATCCGGATAGAGTATCAAAAATGCATTTTCGGCCTCTATGCCGGTGAGATAAAAAAAGTCGGATTGTTGCCGGTAAGGGAAAAACTGATCGCCATTTCGTGGCATTTTAGCAGCAGCAGCAAAAACTGCCAGACTAGCCTTGGGCAAAAGTCCGGAAAACTTTTCTCTGTTATGTTTGAAAAAGGTATTGGAAATTAGAGGATAGCGCATCAGTGATAAATTAGAATCTGTCTAAATAAAAAGTTTCGGGAATTTTCATATCTACAAAAGCAAATATATCCCTACATTTGTTAACTCAACTTCACAAAGGTAGTTTTTTTACCTTTTTGACCAAAATGAATGGTTCATTTGTTTTTCAACCAAACAAAGCATTATGAGCAAAACTGTAACGTATTCATCTGTCGCCAAAAAGATTATTATGTCGCTGGCAGGCTTGTTCCTGACCAGTTTTTTGGTTATTCATTTACTGATTAATTTGTTGATCTTATTCGACAAAAGTCTTGAGCTGTTTAATCAGGCGGCTCATTTCATGGCAACAAACCCATTGATACAGACATTTCAGTATGTGCTGTTTTTTGGGTTTATCCTTCACATCATTCTGGGTGTGGTGTTGCAAATCCAAAACTGGGTAGCACGACCGGTTCGATATGAGAGGAAAGGCTCCTCGGAGCAGTCATACTTTTCGAAGTTTATGATTCATACCGGAGCCATAATTTTCATCTTTCTGATCATTCACTTCGCTAATTTTTTTGTAAAGGCAAAGTTTGGTCATATCGATCCCATCACCTACGATTCAGGCACGTATGAGAATCTGGGGCAGTTGGTGGTTATGCTTTTCAGCGATGGGGGCTATGTGATTTTTTATGTAATTGCAATACTGTTGCTGGGTTTTCATCTGGAGCATGGCTTTCAATCGGCTTTCCAGTCGCTCGGATTGAATCACTCGCGCTATACACCTTTTATCAAAGGTCTGGGCACAGTGTTTTCCATTCTGGTAACGCTTGGATTTATTGCAATTCCTCTGGTTATTTACTTCTCCTTCTAAGCAGATACAGCTATGACAAAATTAGACGCAAAAATACCTCAGGGTCCACTGGCAGAAAAATGGACAAATTATAAAGCTCATCAAAATCTTGTGAATCCGTCCAACAAACGCCGACTTGATATTATTGTGGTCGGCACCGGATTGGCCGGAGCATCGGCAGCAGCCAGCTTTGGTGAGATGGGTTTCAACGTTAAAGTGTTTGGCATTCACGACAGCCCGCGGCGTGCACACAGTATTGCCGCACAGGGCGGAATCAATGCGGCCAAAAATTATCCCAATGATGGCGACAGCATCTATCGTTTGTTTTACGACACCATAAAAGGTGGCGACTATCGTGCCCGCGAAGGCAATGTTTATCGGCTGGCCGAGGTGAGCAACAATATTATTGATCAGTGTGTGGCACAAGGAGTTCCTTTTGCCCGCGAATATGGCGGCTTGTTAGATAATCGTTCTTTTGGCGGTGCGCAGGTTTCACGTACATTTTATGCCCGCGGACAAACCGGACAGCAGCTTTTGCTAGGTGCCTACAGTGCGTTGAGCAAGGAAATCAAAAAGGGAAGCGTGAAAATGTTTATGCGTCGCGAGATGCTCGAACTGGTTGTGATAGAAGGTCGTGCCCGTGGTATTATCGTCAGGAATCTGATCACGGGCGAAATAGAACGTCACAGTGCTCATGCTGTGGTTATTGCTACGGGCGGCTACGGCAATGTCTTTTTCCTTTCGACCAACGCGATGGCTTCCAATGGAAGTGCTGCCTGGAAAGTATATAAGAAAGGTGCTTTCTTTGGCAATCCCTCTTTCACGCAGATTCATCCTACCTGTATTCCGGTGCATGGAGATTACCAGAGCAAGCTCACTTTGATGAGCGAGAGCTTGCGTAACGATGGACGCATCTGGGTGCCCAAGCATAAAGAAGATGCCGAAAAGATTCAAAAGGGAAAGCTTAAGCCAACAGAAATCCCGGAAGACCGCCGCGATTATTATCTTGAGCGGCGTTATCCGGCTTTTGGAAACCTGGTGCCTCGCGATGTGGCATCCCGTGCTGCTAAAGAAAGATGTGATGCGGGTTATGGTGTTGGATCAACCGGATTGGCGGTGTATCTTGATTTTGAAGATGCTATCAAAAGGCTGGGCAAACATGTGATAGAGGCACGTTATGGAAACCTTTTCCAGATGTATGAAAAGATTGTGGATGAAAATCCTTATGAAACTCCTATGATGATCTATCCTGCAGTGCATTATACCATGGGCGGTATCTGGGTGGATTATGAGTTGCAGACAACGATTCCGGGCTTGTTTGCTGCCGGTGAAGCAAATTTCTCTGATCATGGTGCTAATCGTTTGGGGGCCTCAGCTCTGATGCAGGGTCTTTCGGATGGCTATTTTGTGTTGCCCTATACCATACAAAACTATTTGGCTGATCAAATCAGGGTGCCACGGTTCGAAACGAAGCTGCCTGAGTTTGAAGAAGCTGAAAAAGCTGCAAGGGAGCGGATTGAGAAACTGCTTTCGATCAATGGCACTGATACAGTTGACACCTTCCATCGGAGGTTAGGCCTGATCATGTGGGATCATGTTGGGATGGGCAGAAACAAAGAAGGTCTGGAGAAGGCAATTAAAATGATTCAGGAGCTTCGTGCAGAATTTTGGAAGAACGTACGTGTGCCAGGCAAGAATGAGATGGTGAATCCCGAACTGGAGAAAGCTTTACGACTTGCTGACTATATGGAGCTTGGCGAGCTGATGGCTCGTGATGCCTTACTACGTGAGGAAAGCTGTGGCGGTCATTTCCGCGAAGAACATCAAACCGAAGAGGGTGAAGCCTTGCGCGATGATGAAAATTTCACTTATGTATCAGCCTGGGAATATACAGGTGACGACAAAGAACCCAAACTGAACAAGGAACCACTTGTGTTTGAGTTCATCGAAGTGAAACAACGAAACTATAAATAAGCCTATTACTCATCACAAAAACTGCTAAAAATGGATTTAACACTTAAGATCTGGAGACAAGCTACGGCCAGTGAAAAAGGTAAGTTTGTTGAATACCAGGTTCAAAATATCTCTGCTGATGCTTCTTTTTTGGAGATGCTTGATGTTTTAAACGAAGAACTCGTTAGAAAAGGAGAAGATCCGGTTGCCTTTGATCACGATTGCCGGGAAGGTATTTGCGGAGCCTGCAGCCTGTATATCAACGGAAGACCTCACGGGCCTGACAAAGGCATTACCACTTGTCAGATGCATATGCGTCGGTTCAAAGATGGTGAAACCATTGTGATAGAGCCCTGGCGGGCCAAACCTTTTCCGGTTATCAAAGATTTGATGGTGGATCGTACGGCTTTCGACGAAATCATCCAGGCGGGTGGTTATGTTTCGATCAACACGGGTGGTGTGCCTGATGCCAATGCCATCCCCATTCCAAAACGAGATGCCGACACAGCGATGGATGCGGCGGCCTGCATAGGTTGTGGTGCCTGTGTGGCAGCCTGCAAAAATGCCAGTGCCATGCTTTTTGTTGCTGCTAAAGTTTCGCAGTTTGCCGTATTGCCCCAAGGAAAAATAGAAGCGCGTGAACGTGTTCAAAATATGGTGGCAAAAATGGACGAGCTGGGCTTTGGAAACTGCACCAACACTTATGCCTGTGAAGCAGAGTGTCCGAAAGAAATCTCAGTATCCCATATTGCGCGCATGAACAGAGAATACCTCTCTGCGAAGCTGGTAAGCCAGAAAGAATAAATCATTTTGAATTTTAATTGAAAAGTCGGCCTGGTCCGGCTTTTTTTATTCAAATAAAATCATTTTGATTCCGAGGGTTAAGCTAAAAATATCACCTAAGCCTACTTCTCGGGAGTTGATAAAATAGGTTACATACATCTCGTTTGTGGTAGTGGCCAAATAAAATTCCATTCCACGAACGCGTTTTTCGGGGGCAAACTTTTTATGCAGACTGAGGCCTAAATCAAAATGAAGCCTGAAAGCATTTGGAGCATAGTATCCTTCGGGAAAGTTTTTTGGCAATCGTTCAAAAGTGCGATCGCCGTCAGCTATTTGCCGGCTTATGGCCAAGCTTGCAAAGGGTTTAAGGTTCAATGCATCATTCAAGCCAATGTTATAAGGACTGTAATTGAGACGAACAACAATATTGTGAATGGCTTTTCCGGTGCGATAGGCAGGCGAAAAACCATAGATGGCATCCAAAGCAAGGCTGTTAGCGGGATTGAGGTAATATCCGGCTCCGGCAGACAATGCCCCTATGTTTCCGGCAAATTGCAGGTTGATATAATCAGGAATGATGCCACGCGATTTTTCCTGCGCGAAAGCTTTTCCGCCAAGCAGTAAAAGTAAAAGCACTATCAGGATAAGTATCTTCTTCATTCCACAAAGTTGATGGTTTCAAATAATACGGTGTCAGCCAGTACTTTCACTTTGCGGTAAACATTTTTTTGTGGGGCTCCGATCACCAGATTAGGCCCAACCGTAATTTCAGCAGGGAGTGTATCATTTTGATATTCATAGGGGTTGTGGTGATGCCCGTGTATGGAAAGACTCACCTTGTAATCCGTCATCAAAAGGTTGTAGATATAAAAATAGGAAAGAAAAAACTGGTCTGTCCACGGAGGAATATGGGCAATCACAAAAACGTGCGTAAATTGGTCACGATCAATTAGTTCGTTACGAAGCCATCTGAAATCAGGTTCGGCAAAATTGAGCTCCCAAACCACATTATTAAAAAAGATAAACTTGCAGTTGTTGTAAATGAAGCTGTAATTTTCGGGTCCAAACATATCAGCATAAATAGATCGGCCGTTGGCCAGCAGATCATGATTACCAATCACCGTAAAATAGGGTGTTTCAAGGTCCTTCATCAAATCCTGAAAGATATCATATTCTTTGATCAAGCCTCCATCTGTCATATCACCACCATGAATCAGAAAGTCGGCAGACTGATGCTTATTGATGTGTTCGATGGCGTTTTGCAATTCGTCATAAAACAAGTGATTATCAGAGATTAGTGTAAACTCAAATGGTTTAAAATCAGGGGAATCAGAATTTGCTAAAAGTTTTTCCAGATTTTGTTCTGTGGTATTTTTTCGCCAATTGGGAACATAGGCCGAGTAAGGTGAGAACTCGAATAGTTTGTCGCACGAAACCATCAGCAAGGCAAAAAGCAGCAGGATTAGTGGTTTTCTATAAAACATGGTTACCTTATAAATAGCCAGTAAAATTAAATATTCTGGCTGTAGTTGAGAATAAGTACACTCAAATTCGCTTAAAACGCTATGGATTTTGAAAAGCTTTTCAACAAAGTATTGATTTTTCTGTTATTAATGCTGGAGCACTGATAGCATATTCAGTGATTTTTTTCATGCAGATCAAGAATATCAGTTATAACGACAAAAAAGTCAAAAGTGAAATTGCCCAATTGGTCGGAGAGCCTTTTAGTTGGTCGCAGCGTTTGAAAATGAGAGGTATTGGTTCGCCGCGTTTCAATTTAATCAGGGCAAGCGTACCGATTGAAGCCTTGTTGGCTGTTGATAACCGCAGGTGGCATTGTAACATAGAGTTGCGTCCTGCCGGAATTATACTCTCCTTTCGGTCGCGCCTCGAAACGTATGCATGGATAGTTCCATATCGTAGTTTGTACCTGCATAAGTCGGAGGGCTATCTCACTTTGCATTCCAATCAGTATTTTGTTCGTTTGATGTGGGACGATTATAACAAAAGTGCGCAAAAGTTTTTAGCTAAACTACTTACATTCAAAGCTCAAGCTCAAAGCGAAGATGCTATGCCAGCCTAAGATGAAACGCTATGATACACGACAAAAGATAAAAGTGTAATTTTGGCAAACAAATGATTCTGTATGCTTTTTTCGCAGGTAATTGGTCAACATTCGGTCAAACAAAAACTTATTCAGTCGGTACAGCAAAACAGGGTAAGTCATGCCCAGCTTTTTTTAGGAAAGTCAGGCTCGGGAAGTTTGTCTTTGGCATTGGCTTATGCGCAGTATATCAATTGCAAAGATCGCTCCAAAACAGATAGCTGTGGTGTGTGCCCCTCTTGTGTAAAGATGCAAAAGTTGGCGCATCCCGATTTGCATTTTGTGTTTCCGACTACAACAAATAAGAAAGTGAAGAAAGACCCGGAATCGGAGCTTTTTATGGAAGAATGGCGTTCGTTTTTGATCAAAAACAAAGGGTATGGAGGCGATCAGGATTGGTACGAACATCTTGATGTGGAGAACAAACAGGGAACCATTTTTGTACGCGATGCCAGCACCATCATGCGCAAGCTAAGTCTTAAGTCGTACGAAGCCGAATACAAGGTGATGATTATCTGGATGGCCGAAAAGCTGAATGCGCAGGCTGCAAACAAATTGCTCAAACTACTGGAAGAACCACCCGAAAAAACACTTTTCATTCTTGTTGCCGAGCAAGCAGATCAGCTTTTAACCACAGTGCGTTCGCGAACTTATTTGATTAAGATCCCTAAAATTGATCAGACCGATTTGACGGCGGCTGTTTGCAATACTTTCGACTGCCGTCAGGCCGATGCCCATGATGCAGTGATGATGGCTGATGGCAGCTGGCCGATGGCACAACATTACTTTAAACATGCCGAAGACGAGAAATACAATTTTCAGGTTTTTCAGCAATGGATGCGGCTATGCTTCAAGGGTGCTATGATTGAATTGATTGACTTTGTTGACACCCTCCGTCCTTTAGGCCGCGAAAAGCAAAAAGCTCTGCTGGCTTATGGCTTGCAGGTTTTTCGTAATTCGCTCCTGGCAAACAACGCGCTCATGCAGCTTGTCATGCTTCCGGAAGAAGAGAAAACATTTAATAAGAATTTCGCACCTTTCGTACATCATGCTAATATGCTTTCGATGGTCAGCCTGATGGAGGAAGGCATAAGGCAGATCGAGCGAAACGGGTATGCCGCACTTATCTTTATGGATATCAGCCTCAATATGATGAAGCTACTGAAGGTGAAAGCAGAAAAGGCCGTTTAGTAAATACGATGTAAATCGTTTAATGCATTAGATTCTTGCAAATTATCAATTATTCCGGATTTCAGCTTTCGGCTGCCTCCTCGAATTTGTTTTATCTTTGCCTGACAAACTATCTGTAACTTAAACTCAATATATAATTCCATGAATGATGATCAACAAGCGACAGCGGCAGCCAGTTTTATGCCAAGAGGCTGTTGCAGGGCACCCAGAGTATATAATCCCAAAGACCGTATTTTTCAACACAGCTGCTGCAAACTAGATGAGCACAACTGGTTGAAGGATTATCAAAACCCGGCTAAAAAGGAAGGACTTCAGATAGCAGAAGTTCGGTTTAAAAACGGCCGTAAGGATTTTTTTAGTTACACACCAGATCTTGAGCTGAAAGAAGGGGAGATAATTGCTGTGGAAGCCGCTGCAGGCCATGATATTGGCATAGTTACCCTTGTTGGCGAAATCGTTGAACTCCAGATGAAACGCAAAAAGGTGAACCTGCCTTCCGAAGGTCTTAAAAAGGTGTACCGCCATGCCAAGCTTTCTGATGTGGAAAAATGGGTTGGTGCCATCGAGCAAGAGGAACATACCTTGTTTCGCAGCCGTGAAATAGCCCTGGATCTGAATCTTGAGATGAAGATGAATGATGTTGAATACCAAGGAGATAAGACAAAAGCAATTTTCTATTATACCGCAGAAGACCGAGTGGATTTTAGGGAACTGATCAAAAGGTTAGCAGAGGAATTCAGGATTCGGATTGAAATGCGTCAGATCGGGATGCGTCAGGAAGCCGCGAAGCTTGGAGGTATTGGAAGCTGTGGTCGTGAGTTGTGCTGTTCGAGCTGGATGTCGGAGTTTCATTCGGTAAGCACTAATGTAGCCAGGCTTCAGCAATTGTCGCCTAACCCACAGAAACTTGCCGGACAATGTGGTAAACTTAAGTGCTGCCTTAACTATGAATATGAAGCCTATGTGGACGCCCTGAAAGCATTTCCGGATGATCGCACGGTGATTAAAACCCAGAAGGGAGATGCCTATCATCAGAAAAGCGACATCTTTAAAGGTTTGATGTGGTATGCCTATGCCAACGACCGAAACAACCTGATGGCCATTCCGATTGAAAAAGTAAAGGAATTGGCAGAGGGAAACAGAAAAGGAAAGTTGCCCGAAAAACTGGAAGATTTTGCATTCATGAAAGAACAGCAGGCCAATGATGATTATGGAAACGGAAATAATGATCCGCAGTATTATAATTATGAGTAGAAGTATGTTAAGGTTAAAATTCCTTGTCGTATTTGTTTTATTTCTAATGCTATTTTCAGGCTGCAGGCAAAATGTGCTATTGGACGATAATCTGGCTGTTGATGCCAAAGGCTGGGACTATCGAAACAGAGCTGGTTTTGAGCTGGTTGTGGACGATACTATGGCACTTCATGCCTTTTATTTGAATGTGCGCCAAAAAGAAACTTATCGCTATAGCAATCTGTACGTTTTTTTGCATACAAGTTTTCCCAATGGAACTATCACTCACGATACCATCGAATGTGTTTTGGCAAGGCCGGATGGTAAGTGGCTTGGGAAAAGTTCGGGCAACTACATCAGTAACCAAATACTTTTAAACGAATCTTTGCGTTTTCCATTGTCAGGCCGGTACCGGTTTGAAATCGAGCAGGCAATGCGTGAGGAAAAATTGCAAGGCATTACCGATATTGGCATTCGAATAGAAACCTTAAAATAAGTCGTACACCGTGAACGAGTCCGAACAGAGAATATCAACCGAAAACAAAACCTGGTTCAACTACATCTTCAAACTTTGGCTGTTGTTTTTTATTGGGTTGGCTGCGGTAATCTTATTCTTTTATGGCATAACGAACGAATGGTTTGGTGAAATGCCCAGCTTTGAAGAGCTCGAAAACCCCGAAACCAATCAGGCTTCGCAGATTTATGCAGCTGATGGTGCTGTATTGGGTTCTTACTATATCGAAAATCGCTCTAATGTTCGTTTTCGAGAGCTCTCACCGGATTTGATTAATGCCTTACTGGCTATCGAAGACATACGTTTTGCCGAGCATTCTGGCATTGATGAGCGTGCTTTGTTGCGTGTGGCATGGGGTGTGCTTACCGGAAATAGCAAAGGTGGCGGAAGCACACTTACTCAGCAATTAGCCAAGAATCTTTTTCCCAGAGATGAAAACCTAAGTACTATTCAACTTGTAATCCGAAAATTTCAGGAATGGGTAACGGCCACCAAATTGGAGTATAATTATTCCAAAGAGGAAATCATAGCGATGTATCTCAATACGGTAGCCTATGGAAGTCAGTCGTTTGGCATCAAATCTGCATCCCTTACTTTTTTTAATAAACTGCCTGATTCGCTATTACTCGAAGAGGCTGCCTTGATGGCTGGTGTAGTGAATGCCCCAACACGTTACAGTCCGGTTCGTAATCCGGATAACGCCTTGAATAGACGTAATCTGGTTTTACTAAAAATGGCTGATTACGGATTCATCACCAACGAAACTTATGATTCAGTGAGTCAGATTCCTATTGATATGTCCAATTACGGTATCATGGATCATGCCAGCGGACAGGCTACTTATTTCAGGGAGTTTTTGCGTGGAGAATTGCACGAATGGTCAAAACAACATTTTAAGGCTGATGGCACACCCTATAATATATACAGAGATGGCCTGAGGATTTACACAACAATCAATTCGCGCATGCAACAATATGCCGAAGAAGCAGTGCGCGAACATATGGCACTCGATTTACAACCTGCTTTTTTTAAACATTGGGAAGGTTATTCAAATGCACCCTTCGTTTTTCCTGAAAAGGAAGCAACAGAGGAAGTTGAGAAGATACTCAAACAAGCTGTTCGGCGCTCAGACCGTTACCGATTGCTCAGAAAAGCCGGCCTTAGTCCTGACTCGATTAAACGTTCTTTTAGTACACCAGTCAGAATGCGTGTTTTTTCGTGGGACGGTCCAATTGATACGTTGCTAACACCCATGGATTCTATCAGGTATTATAAATTCTACCTTCAGGCCAGCTTACTATCAATTGACTCGCACACAGGATTTGTGAGGGCCTATGTGGGTGGAAATGATTATCGGTTTTTTCAGTATGATCATGTAACACAGGCACGAAGACAGGTTGGTTCTACTTTCAAACCATTTCTTTACACACTTGCAATGCAGGAGGGTGAGTATTCTCCATGCTACAAAGTGCCAAATATTTCCTATAACGTTCAACTTTATGATGGCACCTTTTGGGAACCCCGAAATTCGTCAAGCGACAGGATTGGTGAGGAAGTAACCCTAAAATGGGCACTTGCCAATTCAAATAACTGGATATCAGCATATTTGATCAAACGTTTTTCGCCTCAGGCAGTGATTCAACTAGCCCGGAAGATGGGAGTTACTTCGCCAATAGATCCGGTGCCGGCTATTGCGCTTGGCACCCCCGACCTGAGCCTGTATGAGATGGTGGGTGCGATGAATACTTTTGCTAATCAGGGTGTGTATGTAAAACCGATTTTTATCACGCATATCGAAGACAAGAATGGCAATGTGATTGAGCGTTTTGTGCCCGAAAGGAATGAAGTGTTGGATGAAGTATCGGCCTATAAGATGATCGAATTGATGAAAGGGGTTGTTGAATCGGGGACAGGAGTTCGATTACGGTATAAATATGGGTATAACAATCCGATAGCCGGAAAAACGGGTACTACACAAAATCAAAGTGACGGCTGGTTTATGGGAATCACACCAGATCTCACAACAGGGATATGGGTTGGAGCCGAAGACCGGTCTGTTCATTTCAGGACAATCAAGTTGGGGCAGGGAGCCAATATGGCCTTGCCAATCTGGGCCTTATACATGAAAAAAGTGTATAACGATCCTTCGCTCGGGATCAGTCAGGGCGATTTCAAAAAGCCATTGACAGATGTTTCAATAGAGTTTGATTGTGATAAATACGATGCACAACAAGCACTTAAAGACCGTAACCAACAACGTCAGTTTGAAGAGGATTTTTAAGGGCTGATTTTTTTTATCCGCAGTTCATCAAAAAAGACGGTATCCCCGGTTTTATTCCACAGATACACGCGGTATTGACGATGGCCTGCAGTATCCGGAATTGTAGCCCGAAAACGAATTTCGCCCCAGCCCATACTGTCGGTTTGAACCACCTCTTCCTGCTGAACATAATAGGTTTTGGGGTTGGGAGCAGTAAATACCAGTGCTGCCCGGGCATCAACTGGCTTCTTCCAAACACTCACCTCGTATGTTTCGTTTGCTATAGCCCAAAAATCAATTCTTCCGGCAAAGCGATTATCCCTATGTAGTATTGTTGAGTATTGCCCTTCTCTATATTCAAACTTGCTTTGTGTGTTGGGCGAACTGAACGCATAACGTCCATCTTCAGCCAGAAATTTATTCTTATGCTTGTTTAATCTTTCAAAACTCGTATAGGCTTCCGGGCCGATAGTATGACGTACTTTTGGCAATACCACATATTTTCCTGCAATAAGCGAATCGTAATCCATGGGTTCCAAAAGCTCGTAAAAGGCCAGATCGGCACGAAGTTTACCAAAATTATGCCAGTAGGCAGCTCTTGACATTTCGGCAAAGTGAATAGCCCCGTATTTATATTGAGCGGTTTGAAAAAGATTCCATCCGGCCAAAACAAGGATGAGAAATTGCATTGCTAAATAAATTAATCTCTTTTTTTTGCTTAAGTAACTTAGCCAGGAGGCTAATCCAAAACCCATCAGGGAATAGGTATCAATAAGTGGCCTTGCACCAAAACTACCCCCATAAGTCCAGTCCCACCACGAAAATATAACCCATAAATTGAGGGGTACAAAAACCCAAATTGCAATACTAAAAGCTTTGAAATTTTTTCGGAGAAGAAATAAACCCATCAGTGCGAAGATCATCACAGGTGTATAAACCAGCCAACCTTTGCGATAGCTGAATAAGCCACGCAAGATTTGCGGATTATCAAAGAAAAAACCTTCCCTTCCGTAGGAATAGAAAAACCAGTTTCCGGTATTGTACTTCCAAAAAAGCATTTGTGGAAATACTACAATAAATGTTGCCAAAACCATGAGTAAAATGAACTTCCACGACCTAAATAATAGCAGCATACGATCTTTGATGCTATTGATATCGTAAAGCAAAAAGAAAATGATGATCAAAGCATTGGTAGGTCGTATCAAACTGATTAAGCCATAAACCAACCCCAATAGGATTGTGTTTTTAATGCCTGGCAATTGATACCATGAAATACTGAGTGCCACAAAAAACACAATCAGGCTGAAATTGTACGCGTGCGACATTGCAGATTCCTGGGTTGAGTAGAAGAAAAGGTTTGTTCCCAAAAGCAAAGCAAATAGCACCCAGGCGGTAACTTTTTCATTTACATTTCTGAGAAGGATTTTACGCAAAACAAAAGCAGCTGTGACCACATAAAAAAGTGCACCAAAAAGCAGGAAAAATTTGTAGGGTGGTGAATAGCCATGCATTGGTGCATCGGTGATCCATGCTGTCAGATGACCGAGAACAAAGAATGGCAGATAAAGTATTGCCAAACCCATAGTCATTTTTTGATAATGACCACCATCTTGAGTTTTGTTGTTGTATATCTTACCTTTAAAAAAAGCCGGATCTATATCAATAAAACTAAAGCTGAGATCATGAAATATTAATGCAGCCGGAAGGTAGCTGTAATAACTGATCACATCGTGAATCACTACGTTGCCATCTCTTTTCCATTGGTTACTCTTAAGATTTACCCAAATAATTGTAATAATAAATAACCAGATAACTAATTTTGAAGGTTGGATACTTGATCCGAATTTTTCTGCTATTAATTCTGACTTAAGAAAATTTTTCATATCTGGAAATGTTTGGGCAAAGATGGAAAAAATATCCAATTTAAAAGTAATGTCTCATCGAGCATATGATGAACCACATTCAGCCTTAAGCTTGTTCTGAAACCAATTTTGCATAGATTTACAATCTTTCAATGATGTTGGAATGCGTGGTTGCATTTTGAAATGGTGAAGTAGCAATCAAGAAATTGTCCTGTATTTTTAGTTTAAACAGATTTGCATCTTATCGCAAAGCTGTCATCGATTTATCGTAATTTAGCCCCAAAATCAGGACTTATGCGCATACTTTTTGTTTTATTATTAATGAGTTTCACCATTCTGATTAAAGCTCAGGAACAACATGAACTGCATCAGCAGTTGACTAATGAGCGATTTGAAACTTTACGAAAAATTCTCGATTATCGCTTTAAGGGTGGTTCTGGCGAATTTGAACGGGTGATGCTAAGTATGGTTGAATACACCCCTGAAGCCCGAAAAAATTGTGTTGTCGGGACGATGATCCTGATGTTTACTGTTAGTTGTGACAATACTTTAGGGGAGTTAAGCCTCAGAAACCCGCTACATCATGGGCTCAACGAACAAGTGCAGGAATTTTTGAAGTCAACGGATGGCATGTGGAACACCTGCCAGAACGAAAAATACACGCGCTTTGAAGTGCCCGTATTATTTACGCTCGAAGGCACCGAAACTTCGGCCCGGGGTTTGATTACTGTTGTAGCTGAAGATCCTGGCTTTACTTGCCGTAGCGATGCCTGGCATATTGATCGGTATGAGAAATTTAAAGAAAAAGGCCGAACCAAAAAAGCACTTGAAATGTTGGATTTATTGATCCGACGCGATCCATACAATAACAGTTATTACGAACTCAAGCGGCAGCTGCTTGGCGCTGAAGCAACAGAATAAAATATGCTTGATTGGTTAAATCAGATAGATACCAGCTTGTTTCTTTTTTTGAACAGCCTCCATGCCGACTGGTTCGATCCGGTAATGATATTTTTTTCAGGAAAACTTACCTGGATTCCCTTTTACCTGGTTTTACTTTATTTGATTATTCGTCAGTATAAATGGCAAAGCCTGATTCTATTACTTTTTATTGCTGCCTTGATCAGTTTGTCGGACCAACTTTCGGTAAGGGCTTTCAAATTCGTTTTTGAAAGGCCAAGGCCATGTCATGAGCCTGATTTGCAGCCATTAATATATTTGGCTCTGGGGAGATGTGGTGGTGCTTTCGGGTTTGTTTCTTCACATGCTGCCAACAGCTTTGCTATGGCTGGTTTTGTATGGTTTTTACTAAGAGGCGCGTACCCATATATTGGCTGGGTTTTGTTTCCATGGGCCGCTGTTGTTTCTTACAGCCGCATTTATCTTGGTGTTCATTATCCCGGGGATATCATGGCTGGAGCCTTGCTTGGCTTGGCAATTAGCTGGTTGGTTTGGCAAATCTATCGCAGAAGCTGCGGGGCTGGCAGGGCCTGCTGAGTTAGCGATCGGAAAAGGAAATAAATACAGAAGTGTTTCTCTTTATCCCTAGCAAAGAAGAGGCTTTACCTTGATTGATAGCTATTTCGAGCATTCCATGCGAACCAAAAAGTGCCACCAGATCGGCCACTTCAACATCCTGATAGCCCTCGCTGATTTTACGAATGCGATAGCCTGAGCAGTAAATTTCAAAAGGTCTGTTCTGTTTGATTGCTTTGAAAGTTTTGGCATTGATATTCGTAATCAGGTTTTCGTAAGCATCTACATGTATCACCATGCCTTTTATTGAATCAGCTGTGGTAGCAGGCAGAAATGGAAGCCGTTTGTTCAACTCTTCGCGCTGAAAGCCCAGATCGTGAAGCGGAGTGCCTTTGATTAATTGAACAGCAGCTTTTACAAAACGGTCGCGCGTACTAAAAGTGTAGAAATCCGAATCGAGCGGGATATCAATTTCAATAATTGCTTCGGCTTCTTCATCTTCCAGTATCATCGAAAAAATACCGGTATCGGCTCCAACAAAATATTGTCCAAAGGCTTTTACAATGGTGTGGGGAGTTTCTTTCGACTCTTCACTGTTTATGCCAATTAAATGCACCGTGCCCTGTGGAAAACTTCTAAAACACTGCTGAATTGTAAAAGCAGCACTCTCCACATCAAAAGCAGCAATATGATGGCTGATATCAACAATATTAACATCGGGTAATTGTGCTAATATAGTTCCTTTAACAGCAGCCAGATAGTAGTCTGAAGTTCCCCAATCGCTTGTTAATGTTATAATTGCCATGCTTTAGATTTCATCATGTTTATCAGGACAATCTGCCTGATAAGTATCTCACTGCCTCGTGCAAAGATATTGATTTAGCAATGAACTCCATCATGCTTTTTTAATTTTCAAAGCTTGTTATGAAGGTTTTTTTACGCATATTTGAATAAAATGATGCTAAGTTTACGGGGCGGATGCAGATGCCTTTTAATTCTTGAATATCTTTGCCAAACACTAAATATGCATATGTTAAGAAACGCCTATGAGCGAAAGAATTATCCAGGTCGAAAATGTTAGTCCGATCGACCTTTATGGCCCATCGGATATATTTTTAAATCAAATCAAATCTTATTTCCCTAAACTAAACATCATTGCGCGGGGAGATTTTTTAAAGGTAATCGGCGATCCGGCTGAAATAGCTGTTTTTAGCTCTCGCTTTGAGTTGCTGATGGTGCATTTGGAACGTTTCGGTAAAATTAATGATCAAACAATTGAGCAAATCATGCGGGGAGATGCCGATCAACAGACTACTTCGCCGGTTACAAATGGCGATGTGCTGGTGCATGGCCGAAGTGGATTATTGGTGAAGGCTATCACGAGTAATCAAAAACGCATGGTGAAAGCGAGCGAACTAAACGACTTAACTTTTGCCATCGGGCCGGCCGGAACAGGAAAAACATACACAGCCGTGGCACTGGCAGTGAGGGCACTCAAAAACAAACAGGTGAAACGGATCATTTTAACGCGTCCGGCAGTGGAAGCAGGCGAAAACCTGGGTTTCCTTCCGGGAGACCTGAAAGACAAACTTGATCCTTATATGCAGCCACTTTACGACGCGCTGCGTGATATGCTTCCAACACAAAAACTGCTTACGTATCTCGAAGATGGTACAATCGAAGTGGCACCATTGGCTTTTATGCGGGGACGAACCCTGGATCATGCTTTTACCATTCTTGACGAAGCTCAAAACGCCACCCAAAGCCAGCTCAAGATGTTTTTGACCCGCATGGGGAAAGCCTCAAATTTTATTGTAACAGGTGATATCACCCAGATCGATTTGCCTCCCAAACAGCCTTCCGGACTGCTTCAGGCGATGAAAATTTTGAAAGACGTGAAAGGAATTGAATTTATTATGCTGGACGAAAAAGATGTGGTTCGTCATAAGCTGGTCACAACGATAATCAAGGCTTACCAGCAACACAGGGAAGAACAATCCGATCGGACCGAAAAATGAATATCAATATGAAAAACGCACTGCTCACGACAAATTTTCAGTTTCCGGGACAAACAAAGTTTTATCGCGGCAAGGTTAGGGATGTTTATACGATAGAAGATAAATTTCTTGTGATGATTGCCTCAGATCGCATCTCGGCCTTTGATGTGGTGCTTCCCCGTGCAATACCTTATAAAGGTCAGGTATTGAACCAGATAGCCGGATATTTCCTGGATGCCACTGAAGCTATTGTACCTAACTGGAAACTAGCCTCACCAGATCCGGTGGTTACTATTGGCCGACTTTGTAAGCCTTTTGCAGTGGAGATGATTGTTAGAGGATATCTGAGCGGGAGTGCCTGGCGAACCTATAAAAAAGGTGTCCGCGAGATTTGTGGTGTTGACGTACCAGACGGGCTTCGCGAACATCAGCGCCTGCCCAAACCAATTATCACACCTACAACAAAGGCTGCCGAAGGCCACGACGAAGATATCAGTCGGGAAGATATTATCAGCAAAGGAATAGTGAGCGAATCAGACTATCAGAAGCTTGAAGAGTATGCCTTGGCACTTTTTGAAAAGGGAACCGAAATGGCTGCCAGGCAAGGCCTTATCCTTGTCGATACCAAATATGAGTTTGGCAAAGCAGAGGATCAAATTTTGTTGATTGATGAAATTCATACACCTGATTCGTCACGCTATTTTGTGGCAGATGAATACCAGCAACGCTTTGAAGCAGGAGAGGCACAAAAGCAGCTATCAAAGGAATTTGTGCGGGAATGGCTGATGGAAAATGGCTTTCAGGGACAAGCCGGACAACAAGTGCCGGAAATGACAGATGATTTTGTTCAAAGAGTAAGTTTGCGCTATATCGAATTGTATGAGCTGGTTACCGGACAAAAGTTTGTTCCCGCTGATAATTCTGATCTGAACAAGCGAATCGAAACGGCTGTTGCAGGTTTTTTGAAAATCCACCACTAAGAACTCACCTTATCAGATGACTTTTTGTTCGTAAGCGTACAAAATCGTACGCTTTTCGAACACTTTTTTGGTTTTTTTGTTGTAATAAAAAGCGATGTAAATATTAGTAAAATAAGAATATACAAAGTTTGGCACGATAATCGTTATATCATTATCAAACATTTTGAAATTTACAACAATAAAATATAAAGAAATGAAAACTACAGGAATTATCGCAGCAATAATCTTTCAGTTGGTAAGTGTAAATTTGATTTCAGCGCAATGGCAACTCAATGGCAATGTAAATATTGAAGCTTATGTAGATGATATTCCATTTAATACGGCTGAGGTAGTAAAGAATTATTACGATTCAACTGGTTTATTGCAGAAATCAGATCCGGAAGCTTTTGTTGATGATATCCCTTTTAATACTTCAAAAGTGGCTGCAACTTACAAAGCTGAACAGGCAATGAATGTTAGGTTTGTGATGAAAGAAGAAGCTGGAATTCAGGATATTCCGTTTAATACCGAAGAAATTTCACATAAGTTCGAAACGAATAAGTCAGCAATTTTCCGTTATGAGCGGATAAGCAAATAAGACTTTTCATAATGAGTGATTTTGGTTAGTACTTTAATTGGTTTTGGTTAACTAAAAAGCAGCCCTGTGTTTCGGGCTGCTTTTATTAATCCAATGCATTAAGCAAATGAAGCAATTCTGCTGACTTATTAGGATTGCCTGATAAAGAATAGCTCTCTGACAATCCTTTGATGAGGCGGATAATAATAGCTTTATTGGAGCAGGGTGCATAAAAGGCTTCTTTAGGTTCTAACCTTAATTGTTTCACATAAAGATCAATTTCATTTTTAGTAAAAATAGCTCCTTTATTGAAAGGGTTGAGGTAAAAAATCACGTCATCAGCTGTTTGTTCTGTTTTTAGCTCGTCTGAATAGGCCAGAATAAAATGCTTGGGCAAGTCAATTCCGTAGATTGGAATACGCATGCTTCGGGCGATGATGATATAAAAAATACCCAGAGAAAGCGGATTTCCTTTGCGACCTTCCAGCAGATTTTTAAGATAAAAATTTTCGGGCAGATGGATGTTGGTAGTATTTCCGCTGAAACGGTTGACATCGTAAATAGTATGGTTGAGCACTTTGATTTTTTCGAGCGGGGTGAGGTTGTTGTTGAGCTCAAGCCATACTTCCTGAACAATGCGACCTACCTCACGTGTAAGCTGATCAACATTCAGATCGGGATATTGATAGCGTGTTACGATCAGATAACCACGCAACAAATCTTCGTAGCCAAAATTAGCCCATTCGTGCAGCTCGGCATACAAACTTTCCTGTTGAATTTGATGGATCAACTGAATGATCCGCTGTTGAATAGTATCATCAAAAGCCTTTTCCCATGCCGATTCGAGCGGTAGAATGGCAGCAGTTCCATACGAAAGAATATGCGATTTGATATGGGCATATAGTTTTTCGTCCGGCTCATCAACCAAACTGATCAAAGCCTGAAGTTCTGCTATGTCTTTCATTGCTGATTTCATGACCTAAAATTACAACAAAAATCCTGCCTTTTTGGTTCTATGTCAGTTAGGATTTAAAAAATGTCCTTTATTCATAAAAGTGCATCAAAGTCATGTATTCAAATGCTTTGGGGGGCATGAAATATGAGATGTTTTTACCTACTGAAACAGCCCTGCGGATAAAACTTGAAGAGATTTCTATTTCCGGTGCATCAACCAATTGAACGGAAGGATGTTTCAAGTGCTGGCCTCCAGTAAATCTGCTGCGGGGATAAACAAGCAATCGGTAATTTTGCATCAGCATTTCAAAGTTTTTCCATTTGTGAATACTTTCCAGGCTGTCCATACCACAAATCATTGAGAATGCTGTGTTAGGATGCCTTTCGCTAAGGCGCGTAAGTGTGTCGATGGTGTACGAAGGCTGTGGCATCCTGAATTCAATATCGCTCACCTCAAAACGCGGGTCGTCGTCAATAGCTTTAATCACCATATCAAGCCTGTGATGATCCTGCAAAAGACTTTTCTTTTCTTTCAATGGATTATGCGGCGAAACGATAAACCAAACTTTATGCAGATCAGTAAATTCGACCATATAATTGGCCAGCATCATATGACCGATATGAATAGGATTGAACGATCCGAAAAAAAGACCTATACGCTCGGGTATCATGTTTTAAAATGTTAATATCACTTTTCCGGCCGACATATTTCCCAGGTATGTTTTCAAGGCCGTTTTTATTTCTGTCAATGGAAAAGCAGCTTGTACAGCGTTTTTAATTTTGCTTGTAAGAATGATTTCAGTTAAAGTATTTTGGGCAGTTTCAAAAGTGAGGCTGTCCGTTTCTGCCATCCAGTCATTCAAATTGAAACCGGTGATCATTTTGTTTTCAAAAATCATCCCCAGAAGATCAATAGCTGAAAGAAATTTGTTTGAAAGTCCGTCGTAGATTACAATTTCTGAATCTGCTGGCATAGCATTAAGCAGATTGCGTGTAGCAGGACCGCCAACTGCATCAAAAGCCGTGTTAGCCAGAAGTTTATGTGCCAGAGTTTTTAACTGAGCGGAAAAAGCCGTGCTGTTTTCAAGTAATACGTGTTTCCAGCCCGAAGCTTTTAACAGTTCGGCGGTGGATTGTTTGCGAACAACACCAATTACTTCAATCTGGTGCATGGAAGCTAACTGGTACAAAAATGAGGCAAGCCTGCTGCCGGCTGCATTCACCACAATGGCTTTGCTTTCGCGTTGCAGTGCAATTTCGCATAATCCCCAGGCCGTAAAAGAATTAACAAAAAACGTTGTGACTTGTGCGGCATCAAGCCGTTCGTCGGTAAGCAATACTTCGCCTGGCTTTGCATAAAAGTATTCGGCCCAGCACCCGTCTTTATTTTGTTGTGAGAAGCATGAAACTCGTTTGCCAAGCCATTTTTTTGCGTCCAGCAATTGTCCTGTTGCAACAATTTTTCCGCTGTCTTCAATACCCGGAACTGCCGGCACTCTTTTTCTGATTTGATAATTACCCTGCAAAAAGGCAATGTCTGACGGATTGATCGAAGCGGCCCCCATTTGTAGGAGCAATTCATCCGGCTCGGGATTGCGCAGTTTTTTTGTTACCGGCTTCAAACCAAGCATTGCTTTTACCACATTGGCTTGATCTAGTGCGTGTTCGATTGCTTTGTAAGTTGTCGGTAATTCAGCCATCCGATTTGCTATGCATTTAAAAATTCAGTAATGATTTTTGTTAATTCCTGCTGCGATTTTTCGAGTTGATCATTCACAACTACCACATCAAATCGATCAGCAAACCCCATTTCCCATTCTGCTTTTTCCAGGCGTTTTTTGATGCTTTCTTCGGTGTCGGTTCCTCTTTGTGTCAGTCTTTCTTTAAGTATCTGAATAGATGGTGCTTTGATAAAGATTGCCAAGGCATCATCGCCAAAATATTTCTTAATATTCAGCCCTCCAACCACATCCACATCAAAAACCACATGGTTGCCCGCAGCTCTTTTCGAGGCGATCTGATCGAGTAAGGTTCCGTAAAAAACATTGGGATACACCTCTTCATATTCCAGAAAAGCCTTTTCGGATATTTTTTTTCTGAATTCATCAGGCGATAAAAAATAGTAATCTTTTCCGTCTTGTTCGTTGGCACGTGCCTGGCGGCTGGTGGCTGATACAGAAAATGTTAGTCCTGCAATTTGTTCAAGTATATATTTTACCAGGGTAGTTTTTCCCGAACCGGAAGGTGCAGAAAATATCAACAGTTTACCTTTTTTATCAGCTTGCTTACTCATAAAATATTATAAAGTTGTTCTTTAATTTTTTCCAGTTCGTCTTTCATTTGAACCACCAGTCGTTGTATGCCTGCATGATTGGCTTTTGATCCGAGTGTGTTGATTTCCCGGCCAATTTCCTGGCTGATAAAGCCCAGTTTTTTCCCGGCCTGTTCTTCGGTCAATGTTTGAATAAAATAGTCGCAGTGTTGTTTCAGTCGTACTTTTTCCTCTGTGATATCAAATTTTTCGAGGTAATAAATCAATTCCTGTTCCAATCTGTTTTCGTCATATTTTACGGAGGCTGATAACTCATTCAGATTTTTGATAAGGCGCAGCTTTACGGTTTCAAGCCGTTCTGATTCAAGTGGTTCCACTTCTTTTAGCAGCATCTGAATGGTGGATATTCGCGCACTCAAATCTTGTTCCAGTACTTTGCCTTCGTTGCGTCTGAAATGGTCGAAAGCTGCAACTGCTTCTTCCAGACTTGTTGTTGCCAGGGCCAGCAGTTCTTCATCAGCTTCAGAATCATCGGTAGCAAAAATTCCGGGCATTTTCAAGAGGTAGGCAGCCATATCATCAGGAGGGTCAAAATTGAATGTTTCGGCCAATTTTTTCACTTGTTCGATATGAAATGCAGCAAGTTTTGTGTCAATCTGGCCTGCCAGATGACCGGCTGATTTATCAAAGCTTAACATCACTTCAATCTTACCTCTTTGAAGTTCCTGTGCCAGCATATTTCTCCATTCATATTCCATTTGTTTGAGAGCTGCCGGAAGCTTGAGATTGAGGTCGAGCTGTTTGCTGTTGAGTGCTTTTATTTCAACCTGAATTTTGATGTTTTCATGGCTGACAGTGGCTTTTCCAAATCCCGTCATCGATCTGATCATATCAATGCAATTTTGGCAAAGATAGCTATTCCGGTCAAAAATTGGGTTGACTTAAGTTTGCCGAAAGCTTCTATGATTTTGTAATGGGAAATGAGCAATATTTTTTTGTATCATTGCACTATAATCAAATGTTTTTGAAAAGAACACTACTAGTATTTTTTGCAATTAGCGTAATGTCAGCCAACTATGCAAATGATCATTTGCGTGTGATTGACAGTTTGTATCAATTACTCGACAGGCAACAAGGCGATCAGAGGATAGAAACCATGATTAATTTATCGGAAGCCTATCGGTTGATATCCTATGATAAGAGCTTGAAAACGGGGCAGGATGCAGTTAGTTATGCAGAGGCAGAAGGATTTCAACGCCTCAAGGGGAAGGTGTTAAAATCAATGGGAATCAGCGCATTTCAAAGTGACGATTATGAGCTTGCGCTTGGATATTATGATCAGGCCATTGTTGCCTATGAAAAAGCCAATGACCAGGCTTCAAAAAGTGCTGTTCTTAATAATATTGGCCTGGTATATAAAAAGATGGGAGATAGTGACAAAGCACTTGATTATTATCAGCAGGCATATGCTATTCAGTTCGAAATGAATGACACACAGGCTTATGCCTCTACCAGTAATAATATGGCAAGTTTGTATTATCAGCGTGGAGAACTGGACAAGGCTTTTGATACGTATTATCAGCTTCAGCTGCTATTTTTGAGCATGCAGGATAGTTTGCGTTATGCCCAGGTGACACATAATATGGCCAATGTTTACTGGCAGTGGGATCAGAATGAAAAAGCACTTCAACTCCTTGATGAAGCGGGCAGTATTTATCTTGCATTTAATGCGACACTCGATCTTTCAAGGGTTTTTTATACGCAGGGGCTCATTTATGCGTACGATTTTGGTGATTATGATAGTGCTCTTGAAAAGTTTAATCTAACACTCGATTTACGCGAAAAGCTTGGTAATCCTTATGGAACGGCTAATGCAATGATTAACGTAGCCAACATTTGGATGGAGCAGGAGCGTTATGAGGATGCCTTTGCTTTTTATAAGCGTGGACTAAGCATACACGAATCCATCGGACATACAGATGGAATTTTAATGGCTTATTATTATATGGGTTTGGCTAATCAAAAAATTGGGAAGTACAGTGAATCAAATTACTGGTTAGAAAAATGCCAGGCAAAATCCATCGCTGTCAATAGCAGACTTTATGAGGATGTGATTCTGGAAGCAAGGATGAGAAATGCTGCTGCAACAGGTAATTACGAAGATTTTCTGATGTATTTTGATCAGTTTGTCATTGCCAGAGATTCATTGAGTAATGCCTATAAGACACTTCAGAGCGTTGACGCTCAAAACAGAAATCAACTAAAAGAATTGGAAGCAAAGATTGATCAGTTGAATGAAACAAATAAGCAATACAGGAAAAGCTTAACTAATTATCAAAATTCGTTTTATGCCTTGCTGGGATTGTTGTTTTTGGTATTGGGTTATAGCATTTTGAAGGTGTTATTGTTTGCACTTAAAAGAACCAAAGCGAAAGCAACCAAAAAAGAAGAAAAGCTTCCCCATTTAAATTAAATAAATTTTGTTTTTTCGGACAGAATAGATAATTTTACAGCTTAAACCATCCGATTGATAAAAATAACAATTTCCAACTTTTGATGTTTAAAGTATTAATTATTGATAATGAGCAAAATGCTCGCGAAGTGTTATCACTACAACTTTTAAGATGGTGTAAGCAATCGGAGCTTATTGGTGTAGCCGATGGCGTTGAAACAGGGCTTGCACTTATAAAAGAAAAACAACCCGATATCGTATTGCTGGATATCAACCTGAATGATGGCACAGGTTTCGACTTGTTGCGAAGGTTAGAACAGATCCGGTTTAAATTGATTTTTGTAACGGCATACGATCATTTTGCCCTGAAAGCTATAAAGTTTAGTGCACTTGATTATTTACTAAAACCCATTGATCCTGATGAGTTCGACAGGGCAATGAAGAAGGCACTTTCAACGCTGGAATCGGAGAATCAAAACTTAAAATTGAATGCCTTTTTTAACAACTTTAAGTACATCAGTCAGGAAGCTCGCAAAATAGTTTTGCATACAGCCAACAGCATCTACCTGATTAATGTAAGTGATATTGTAAGATGCCAGGCCGAAAATAACCAAACCATATTTTACCTTTCGAATGGCGATCAGTTACTTACACCAAAAACACTTAAAGAATTTGATGATTTATTGTCGGGTTTTCAGTTTATGCGAATACATAAAAGCCATCTTATTAATGTCAATTATATTGAACGCTTCGATAAGCTTAACAATTACTTATTGGTGTTGAAGGATAAATCCGTTGTTCCGGTGGCAGTAAGACGCAAAAATGATTTATTGGAAAAGATTCAAAAATTGTAAGTTTGTAAATTTATTAAACTTTTAAATTGATTGATGGCATGAAACCCATCAAAGAACCATATCATCTTTTTGCCGATCCCATCCGGTATTACAATGCCATGCTCGACGATATTGAGGCGGCAAAGGATTATATCTATCTTGAAACCTATCGCATTGGCAACGACACTATTGGGATCCGTTTTAAGGAGCTGCTCATGCGTAAAGCAGCAGAAGGACTGGAAGTAAAAGTGTTGGTTGATTTTTGGGGCGGCTCGGCCATTAATAATCATTTTGCAGAAGACCTCAGAACTGCAGGCGTTGAGCTTCGTTTTTTTGAGAAGATAAAATTTAATACAGACCTCTTCACCAGAAGTCACAGACGAAACCATCGAAAACTATTACTGATTGATGATGAAGTATCTTATATTGGCTCCTCAAATTTAACAGCCTATAACCTCAACTGGCGCGAATCTGTGCTCAGGATTACCGGAAGTATTACGCTGGCATTTAAAAAAGTTTTCAAACAGGATTTTAAGATTTATAATACTTATGTTTTTACCAATAAGAATAATTATTTACGGCTGATTCATCATCAGGATTTTGAAATTGTGCGCGATATGCCCTCGATAACCAAACAGCGTATCATGCGCAAATACAGTTACCTGATTAAAAAAGCAGAACGATCAATAGTTATCGTAACGCCTTATTTTTTACCAGGTTATATGTTGCGAAAATTGTTGATGGCCGCATCAGAAAAAGGACTTGATGTAAAAATTATTATCCCCAAGCGATCTGATGTTGGATTGGTTGATATCCTTAGAAATAAATACATGGGTCAGTTACACCAAAGCGGCATACAGCTTTTGCTTTATCGGTCGCACAACCTGCACGCAAAATTATTATTGATTGACGACAAGGTTTTTAGCATTGGTTCTTCCAACTTTGATTATCGGTCGTTTCGATACATGTATGAAATAGTGCTGTTAGGCGAAGATAAAAGCATAACAAATCAGATCAGGAAGTTTATCTCGGATACCATAGAGAATACTGATCTGTTCGATTATGAACAATGGAAAAGACGGCCGATCATCAGTCGGTTTTTTGAATGGTTACTGATTCCATTCAGGCATTTGCTCTAATATTCAACAAACTACACAAGTTTTTTCCACAAAACTTGTGGGGCAAATATTTGGCCACTCCATTCATTTCCCTTACCTTTGTACAATCATTTGTTAGTAAATTAACAATCATAAATTTTAAAAAATATTATTATGATAGAAAAAATGACCTCGCAGCTGGCCATGGAATTGGAAGACAAGCATGGTGCTAATAACTATCACCCACTGCCTGTTGTTTTAGCCAAAGGCCAGGGAGCCCGTGTATGGAATGTTGAAGGAAAAGAATATTATGATTTTCTTTCGGCCTACTCAGCTGTAAACCAAGGCCATTGTCATCCAAAAATCATTGGCGCACTTACCGATCAGGCCAAAACTTTAACCCTCACCTCAAGAGCCTTTTTTAACGATGTGCTTGGTGTGTACGAAAAATTTATCACGGAGTATTTTGGATATGACAAGATATTGCCGATGAATAGTGGTGCCGAAGGCGATGAGACAGCTTTGAAGCTCTGCCGCAAATGGGCCTACGAAAAGAAAGGTGTTCCTGAAAATCAAGCCAAAATCATCGTTTGTGATGGCAACTTCCACGGTCGCACCATTACTGTGATCAGCATGTCAACCGATCCTGATGCAAGGGCAGGTTTCGGGCCTTATACACCTGGCTTTATTACCATTCCATATAACGACCTGGGTGCATTGGAGGAAGCACTCAAAGATCCCAATGTTGCAGGATTTTTGGTTGAGCCCATTCAGGGTGAGGCAGGTGTGTTTGTGCCTGATGATGGTTATCTCAAGAAAGCTTACGACCTCTGTAAATCAAAAAATGTGCTGTTTATTGCTGATGAAGTTCAGACCGGAATTGCCCGTACAGGAAAATTGCTGGCTTGCGATCACGAAGGTGTTCGCCCTGATATTCTGATACTTGGCAAAGCACTCTCGGGTGGTGTATATCCTGTTTCGGCTGTGTTGGCCGATGACGAAATTATGCTGACCATCAAACCTGGTGAGCATGGCTCCACTTTTGGAGGTAATCCTCTTGCCGCCCGCGTTGCTATTGCTGCCCTTGAGGTGGTAAAAGATGAAAAATTGGCTGAGAGGGCTGAGTATCTTGGGAAAATCTTCCGTGATGAAATGAAAAAGATCAATAGTGAGATGATCGAACTGGTTCGCGGAAAAGGCTTGCTGAATGCCATTGTGATAAAACCCAAGAGCGGGAAAACTGCCTGGGATGTTTGTGTAGAAATGGCCGAGAATGGTGTACTTGCCAAACCAACTCACGGACATATCATCCGTTTTGCTCCGCCATTGGTTATCACCGAAGAGGAACTGCGCGATGCGATTGAAAGAATTAAAAAATCCATCCTCTCTTTTGAGTAATGAAATTGAGGACAAAAAAAAAAGACCAGTCAGAACGACCGGTCTTTTTTTTGTTTGTTAGTATAATTTAGATTGCGTTAGTATAGTTCTTTGTCACTGCATCCCAGTTGATTACATTCCAAAATGCACTTACGTAATCCGGACGCTTGTTTTGATATTTTAAGTAATAGGCATGTTCCCAAACATCAAGGCCTAGGATGGGTGTGCCATGGCATTCAGCTACATCCATCAATGGATTGTCCTGATTGGGTGAGGAGCAAACTGCAAGGCTTTTGTCACTTTTTACGCAAAGCCATGCCCAACCGCTACCGAATCGGGTTTTTGCTGCGGTATTAAATTTTTCCTGCATGGCTTCAAAAGATCCAAAGTATTTGTTGATGGCTTCTGCCAACTCGCCCTGAGGTTTTCCGCCACCATTAGCCGACATGATCGTCCAGAATAAGCTGTGATTGAAATGCCCGCCCCCATTGTTGCGAACGGCCACAGGATATTTGCTGATGTTCTTCAATAAATCAGCAAAAGGCATGTCAGCCATTTCAGTGTCTTTTACAGCAGCCTGCAAATTGTCGAAATAGGCTTTGTGATGTCTGGTGTAATGAATTTCCATGGTCATGGCGTCAATATGAGGCTCCAGTGCGTCGTAAGCATAAGGCAATGATGGAAATTGTAAGTTTTTTACTTGTGTATTCATGATGTTTTAAACTTTTGGTTATGAATTTTTTTATTCAGAATTGATCTAAATAGTATAATCTAAACACCACAGAATTGATTTTGTTCAAGTGGTGGATTTCATAAAAAATCTTCTTGGAGATACTGCTATTTACAAATCAAAACTCTGCCACCAGTTTTAAATTGATTTGCCTGGGCGTAAGATAATTAGGGACAGCGTATTGCAAATTGTTAACGTCTTTTATCCAGATGTAGGAAACTGTATTGTTAACTTGCAACAGGTTGAACACTTCCAGACTGAGCCACATATTTTTAATGTGTTTTAACAGTGATTTTTCCTTATGTTGGGTGTGTTCACCTATCAATTGTTTGCTGAATCCAATGTCAACTCTTCGATAGTCGGGCATGCGTCGGGTTTGTTGATAGCGTTGTGAATTTGGTGGCCCGAAAGGCAGTTTGGTTCCATAAATCAAACGCAGATGAACTCTGAAAGTGGGATAGTTTGGAATATAATCCTGAAAGAAAACAGAGAATTGCAAACGTTGATCAGATGGTCGTGGTATCATTCCCGGAAAAACAGTTACAGTGTCGCTAACAATTTGATTTTCAGAAATCGGTGTAATACGTTTTCCATCTGTATTCACAAGGTATTGATAGGAATCACCTTTAACATCTTCTTCGGTTTTCATCAGCGAAAGGCTGGCCCAGCTTTCAATGCCCTTCACAAATTCACCATTTACTTTCAAATCGAGTCCGGTTGCATAGCCGGTTGCACTTTGATCTGCATAATACCTTATCCTCACATTATCAACTTCATAGGGGATAATATGGCTTAAGTATTTGTAATAAATTTCGGAGGTAAAAACGAAAGGACGGTTCCAGGCCATAAAATGAAGATCACTACCCAAAACCACCTGAAAAGATTTTTGAGAACGGGTATCCGGATATAAGGAGCCATCAAACATCCTTATTTCTCTGTAAAATGGAGATTGATTATAAACGCCTGTTGCAATCCTGAACATCATTCTTTTCTCCCAATTGGGTTTGTAGCTTAGGCTGGCTCTCGGACTAAATAAAAGCTCATTGGCATAGTCCCAGTAATTTGCTCTAAGTCCAGCTGTGAGCGTATATTCAGCTTCATTCCGATCCATGAAAGTCCAGGAATGTTGCACAAAGGCATTGGCATTTTTCCATTGTAATTTATTGTTGGCCCGGGCAACTTGATTCAATAACAAATCGGGTCGTGATGGCTGGGGATTGCTGATTTGATCCACAGGTCGGGGTAGTGTAAAACCAGCAGAATCAATCATTTCCCATTCATTCATTCGGTCGTCAATATCTTGCAACTGAAAACGGGCTCCCCATTTTAAAACATTACGATTTTTTACCCGGGTTCCCTGGTGATCTATATTGAGCACAATGGCATCAAAATAATTACGGGCATGATCAATAAAAGTGCCAACGCCCTGCGCCTGAGTTACATTTCCAAATTGCTCGCTGCCAAGCGATGTGTCCAGTTTACCTATCCAATACTGTCCCTGAATATCGTAAGTCTCAGTTTCAACTGTGCTAAATACAGATGCTGTAAGCCTCAGGTCAAGGTTTTTGTGCGGACGATGAATGAGCGCGAGTGCACCCATGCCCGTAGAATAATTATCTACTTCTTGGCCATCGAAATAAATATTCAGTCGGTAAGCTTCCTGAAAAGTTCCAAAATCGGTTTGCCTGCTTTCGGGAATGAGCTGATATTTGTTTCGGGAATAATAAGCCAGTCCATTTAGTTCCCATTTTGGGTTGAAGGTGTAGGTTAAAAAACTTTGAATGTCAGTAAAATCAGGCCGATAAGCTCCTTTTGTTTCCAAGGCGTTCAGGATGTATGAAGTTGTTTTGTAGCGGGCTCCCAGCAGGTAAGTAAACTTATTTTTACTTCCTTCAATATGCATTTCGGCTCCCAATAAACTCAGGCTCAACGAAGCTGCTGTTTCATCAGGACGCTTATAAGTGATGTCGAGTACGGATGAAAGTTTGTCGCCATATTCTGCGGCAAATCCACCGGCCGAAAAATCAATGGAGGATACTAATCGGGAATTTAAAAAGCTAAGTCCTTCCTGTTGTCCTGAACGAATCAGAAAGGGCCTGTAAATTTCGATGCCATTTACATAAACCAGATTTTCATCAAAATTGCCTCCCCGCACCGTATATTGTGAGCTCAATTCATTATTGGATGATACCCCGGGAAGTGTTTTTAACAGGTCTTCAATGCCACTGCCAACCGTTGGTAATAGGGCAGCCTGTCGTGGATCGAGCCGGATAAGGGTGCTGGTGTTCATCCGTTGATCTACTACCTCTGCTGCCGGCAAATTTGTGGAAACTGATCTTAATAAAATATCAGAGTTAATCGTTTCGCCTGTTTTAGGACGAATTGTAACTGATTGAGATTGATAGCCAATGAAACTATAGATCAGGTCGATGGTTGTATCGGCCGGAACTGTTAGTTTGTAAATTCCTTTGCCGTTGGTAGTAGTGCCACCGGGTAAGCCTTTCACAGCAACATTGGCCAGTTCAATGCCCCTGCCTCTTTCGTCTGTAATCTTTCCCGTAACAATGGCCTGTTGTTGAGCCATTACAAAGGTAGGAATCAAGAATAACAGCGATAAAAAGTGTGTGAAAATATGTTTCAATGGTTTAAAACTGTCTGAGATTATATTCACTTTAACCATTATAACTCTTATTGGACAAAATTATTTCGCTGTTTTTATTGGGAACCATAAAAAAAGCTGCTGCGAAAATATCACAGCAGCTTCAAATTCTTTTTATTTCCGGTTACCTACGGTAAAGGTGTCCTTTATCACTGGCATCTACCATAGCATTGTAAATCCCTTTTTTGTTGATGGTGCGCAATCCGGCAGCAGAAACTTTAAGGGTTACCCATTCTTCGAGCTCGGGCACATAAAAACGTTTGATGTGCAGGTTGGGCTCAAAAGTGCGTTTGCTCTTCTTATTGGAGTGTGAAACCTTATTTCCGGTGATCACTTTCTTTCCTGTTATCTGACAAATCTTTGACATGGCGCTTACAGTTTATAAATGGTAAAACCCCTCAAAAAGGGAGTGCAAAATAAGTGATAATTTTTGGATTACACAAACGCTTCTTAAAAAAAATATTACTTCATTGTAAATGAGTATTATGCGCTATCTTTTTGTGAAAAGAGCCATTATGAAACCGGTGAAGATACCGCTTCTGTTTTTCCTGAATCCGATCACAGAAATTGATTTAGCTTATTTTTAATCAGTCTAAATTATAAAGTTGTTTATTTTTGCCAGTTAATAAAGAAAAAATACATCAAATAACGCATATAAACTGAACAAGCTATGGTAATTGAAGCACAAAAAGTTGGCATCTTAAGTTATCAGATTAAAGTAAATAATGATTCCGGCGAGGTGCTGGAAGAAGCAACAATAGATAATCCCCGCACCATGTTGTTCGGAACGGGGCGTGTTATGCAAAGCTTCGAAAGTCGTCTTTACGGTTTGAAATCGGGCGACAGCTTTGATTTTGTGATTGAACCCGAAGAGGCTTTTGGCAATTTCAAAGAGGAGCTTGTAATGGATATTCCGATCTCGGCTTTTGTTGTTAAAGGCGAATTAAAATCCGACAAGCTGAAGGTAGGCAACACGGTGCCTATGATGGACAGCGAAGGCAATCCTTTTGACGGAAGGGTGATAGCCATAGATGATCAAACCGTTAAGATGGATTTCAATCATCCGCTGGCCGGAAAGGCTTTGCACACTTTGGGTCAGGTATTGAATGTGCGTGAAGCTACCTACGAGGAGCTTAATCCTGCACCATCAGGTTGTGGATGCGGCTCACACAGCGATAGTTGCTGTGGTGGCGGCCACAGTCATGAACATCACCACGAGCAGGAAACCGAAAGCTGTGGTGTTTGTGGCAGTGCCGATGAATATCAGACACAGGGAGTAGGCAGTTGTCAATGTCATTAAAAAAAAAGACCGGATTATAAGTGATCCGGTCTTTTTTTCTCCATCTGTTCATCCTGCATTGGGCAAGTTGCCCGATTAAAGCTTGCTGTCGCCTTTTTCTTCAATAAGCGGTGCGTTTTTAATTGCATGAATCAAAGCAGCTACACCAATTAATGCAAAGGATGAAATAACAATAATTGCGATCATGACAGCAAATTTTAGAACGTTTGTTAACTAACTATTTAATTAACGCTAACAAAACTATATTATTTTTTTTAAATAGCAAGTCTTTTTAATTTTAAGGCGTGATTTGGAACGAATCTAAAGTTTGATCAACGATCTGAGATGGCTTGCTTTGAATTGTTATATTTGCCTTGCCGAGTAAATTGCTATCGATTTAAAATACTGAAGTATGACTCCTTCACGCCCTGATCTGCTTAACCGCAAGTTTGCTTTCAACGATACCTCCTTCACCAGTCTGATGAGAAAGCGTATTTATCATGTGCTCTTGATTTCATCTGTTTATGATGCCTTTATCCTGGAAGAAGACGGAAGGATTGACGAGCAAATTTTTAACGAATATGTGTCGCTCAATCTGCGGTATCCTCCGGGTTTTATTCTTACAAGCAATCCTGATGAAGTTAAAAGCATCCTGAAAAACGAGAAAATAGATTTGGTGATTGAGATGTTAAGTGCCGAAGAAAAAAGCACTTATAAACTTGCCGAGCAAATCAAAGTCGACTATCCGGATATTCCGATTGTTGTTCTGACACCTTTTTCGCGCGAATTGTCGTTAAAGATTGATCGTAACGAGCTAAAAGGTATTGATTATGTTTTTAACTGGCTTGGGAATGCGGATATCTTACTGGCCATAATCAAATTGATTGAGGACAGGATGAATGCTGATCACGACATTGTTGAAGTGGGGGTGCAGTGTATTATTCTGGTAGAAGATTCGGTTAGGTTTTACAGCAGTTATTTGCCTAATATTTATAAGATCATTTTTAAGCAGTCGAAATCGTTTATGACCGAAGGCCTCAACGAGCACCAGAAAATGCTGCGTATGCGGGGTCGTCCTAAAATTTTACTGGCAACAACTTACGAAGAGGCTATCGATCTTTATAAAAAGTACAAGCAGAATATTTTGGGCATTATTTCGGATATTTCCTATATGCGCGAAGGAAAATCAGATAGTCAGGCCGGCATAAGGCTGTGCAAAGTGGTGAAGAAGAACGATCGGTATATGCCACTTTTACTGCAATCATCAGATGCCAAAAATGAGGAGATTGCCAAAGAGATAAAAGTGGGTTTTATCAATAAAAATTCTAAAACCTTATCGCTTGAATTGCGCCGCTTCATCAAGGAGTATTTTGCTTTTGGCGATTTTGTGTTTAAAGATCCCAAAACACATCAGGAGGTGATGCGGGCTGCTGACTTAAAGGCACTTCAGGAGAAAATATTTCAGGTTCCGAACAATTCACTTCAATATCATATCGAGCGAAATCATTTGTCGAAATGGTTGAGGGCACGAGCTTTGTTCCCGCTGGCTGATTTGTTTAAGATGTTTGCAGCAGAAGATTTTCAGGATAGCGACGACATCAAACGCTTTGTTTTTGATGCCATTGCACATTTCAGGCTCAACAAAGCGCGTGGGGTGATCGCTGAATTTAATCGCGAAAGCTTTGATGAGTACCTTTCGTTCACCCGAATAGGGCAGGGATCGATTGGAGGTAAAGCCCGTGGATTGGCTTTTTTGGATTCGCTTATCAAACGTAACAGGTTGAATGATAGATTCGAAGGTGTTACCATCGGAATTCCGCGTACCGTGGTGCTTTGTACGGATGTGTTTGATGATTTTATGGAAGAGAATAACCTCTATTCCATTGCTTTGTCTGATGAAGCATCGGATGAGGAGATTTTAAATAATTTTATTGAAGCCCGATTGCCATTTCGTATTCATGAAGACCTTTATACCCTGATTTCTGTAATCCGCAATCCGATAGCAATCAGATCCTCGAGCCTGCTCGAAGATTCACATTATCAGCCTTTTGCCGGAATTTATTCGACCTATATGATACCGGTAGTTGAGAATGATGAACGCACCATGATCAGGATGCTAAGTAATGCCATTAAGAGTGTGTATGCTTCGGCATTTTTTAAAGATAGCAAAGCCTATATGACGGCGACAAAAAATGTGATCGACGAAGAAAAGATGGCCATTGTGATGCAGGAAGTGTGCGGGAAAAGATATGATGAGCACTATTATCCTGCATTGTCTGGTGTGGCTCGTTCGATCAATTTTTACCCAATACCACCCGAAAAACCTGAAGATGGCATTGCAAATATTGCCTTGGGATTAGGCAAATTGATCGTTGATGGAGGACAAAGTATTCGGTTTTCGCCAAAATATCCCAACAAGGTTTTGCAAACCAGCCAGCCTGACCTGGCATTGCGCGAAACACAAAAAGTATTTTATGCCCTGAACCTTAATCCCGACAGTTTTCAGCCTACGGTTGATGATGCAGCAAACCTCCTCCGACTGAATGTGTCAGAAGCCGATAAAGATGATGTTTTGAGGATGGTTTGTTCCACTTACGATTTTGATAACCATATGTTGCGCGACGGGTATCATGAGGGCGGGAAGAAACTAGTTACATTTGCTAACATACTAAAGTACAATACCTTTCCGATCGCACAAATTTTAACTGAAGTGTTGCGTGTGGGGCAACAGGAAATGGGTAAGCCAATCGAAATTGAGTTTGCGGTGGAGTTGAATAAACCCAAAGATGTGGTGAAGATGTTTTTTGTACTGCAGATCCGACCGATAGTAAGTCTGAATGATTCCTTTGAAATTGACCTGGAGCAGATTAGCCAGGAGAAGTGTATCATCACGGCAGATCATGCATTGGGTAATGGATTGATAAAAGGTATTACCGATTTTGTGTATGTTAAACCAGCAGCTTTCAATCCGGCCAAAACAAGAGATATCGCTGAATTGGTAGGGAAGATAAATGCCAGATTTTTGGATGAAAACAAAAATTATATTTTGGTTGGTCCGGGGCGTTGGGGTTCGAGCGATCCCTGGCTGGGCATACCTGTAAAGTGGCCTCAGATTTCTGCAGCTCGTGTTATTATTGAATCGGGTTTGGAAAACTACCGTATTGATCCCAGCCAGGGGACGCATTTCTTTCAGAACCTGACTTCATTTGGTGTGGGATATTTTACCATCAATCCGTTTATCAAGGATGGTTTTTATGATTTGGAGTTTCTTAAGCAGCAGGAGGTTTTTTACGAAGATGAATATATCAGACATATTCGGTTTGAACAGCCTCTCAGTATTATCATTGATGGCCGAAAAAATCGCGGCATGATTCTAAAGCCAGGAGAAAAGGTTCCGATGGTAAAAAAAGCACAGTCAATAATGGATTAAACTACCATTTATTATAGTGGACTGCCTCAGCCTGCCATGGATTATTTGCTGGTTTGTACTCGGCAGCATAGCCAAGCGCAACCAGAGAAACGGGTAACATATTTTTTGGGATATGCAGCAAATCACTGATCTCCATCATTCTTTTCTCACGCGGATAAATACCCAGCCAAACACTGCCAATATCCAGCGAGGTGGCTTCCAATAATATATTTTGTGTTGCAGCAGCACAATCCATATGCAAATATCCTGTAACACTTTGTTTGGTGGTGTCTCCGCAAACCAAGATTGCTGCTGCAGCCTTGTTAAGCATTTTGCCATATGGATGAATCTGAGCCAGCCTTGCCAATAATTCAGTTTTTGTAATCACTACAAAGTGCCAGGCTTTGATATTATTGGCAGAAGGTGCAGCCATGGCAGCCTTCAAAATCTGACTGAGGGCTTCATCTGGTATGGTTTCTTCTTTAAATTTTCTGATGCTTCTTCGTTTAAAGATTAGTTTCGACATACCAGGGTTTTATTTGATCATATTTTCGGGAGCCAGGATTTTATCCAGTTCAGTCTTAGAGAGCAGTTCTTTTTCCAAGACTAATTCATAAACACTTCGACCACTTTCGAGGGCTTCTTTGGCAATTATGGTAGAGGCTTCATAGCCGATGTATGGATTAAGTGCAGTTACCAGTCCGATTGAATTTTGAACCACTTGCCTGCAATGTGCTTCGTTGGCCGTTATCCCATTAATGCAGCGGTTGGTAAGTACCTTCATGCCGTTTTTGAGCATCTCAATAGATTCGAATAGGCTCTGAACAATAACCGGTTCCATTACATTCAGTTCCAATTGTCCGGCTTCGGCAGCTAATGAAACGGTAAGGTCGTTACCAATCACCTTAAAAGCAATCTGATTGACTACTTCCGGAATTACTGGATTTACTTTTCCGGGCATAATAGTAGATCCGGGCTGCATAGGAGGGAGGTTAATCTCATTTAATCCTGCTCTCGGGCCACTCGATAGCAATCGCAGGTCATTCGACATTTTTGACAGTTTAACAGCCAGACGTTTCAAGCTGCCTGAATAACTCACAAAATCGCCTGTGTCTTGTGTGGCTTCTACCAAATTGCGGGCAAGTCTGATGTCCATTCCGGTGATGACGCGCAAATGCGGAATCACTTTTTCGCTGTATTTTGGATCGGCATTGATGCCTGTTCCAATGGCTGTTCCGCCCATATTTACTTCCAGAAATAAGGCGGCAGAACGATTGAGTTGCTGCACTTCTTCCTCAAGAGTAGCAGAGAAGGCTTCAAAAGTTTGACCCAGTGTCATGGGTACGGCATCCTGCAACTGGGTGCGTCCCATTTTGATGATCCTGGCAAATTCGCGACCTTTGGCATGCAAGGCCGAAATGAGTTGTTGTAATACAACCACCAGTTTTTCGTTGGCTTTAATCAGGGCAATTTTTATAGCAGTAGGATAGGCATCGTTGGTGCTTTGCGAGAGGTTTATGTGGTTGTTAGGATGGCAAAATTCATATTGCCCTCTTTCTTTCTCCATGATTTCCAGTGCCCTGTTGGCAATCACTTCATTGGCATTCATATTGGTTGAAGTGCCTGCGCCACCTTGTATCATATCTACAACAAACTGCGAATGAAAGCGATTATTGATGATCTCCTGGCAGGCTTGTATAACCGCTTTGGCAAGATTTTCGGGAAGCAGACCAAGGTCGAAATTGGCTTTGGCAGCCGCCATCTTTACCATGGCTAATGATTTCACAAAGTCCGGATAAAAGTTTAAGGTGATTCCGCTGATATTAAAATTTTCGAGTGCACGCAAGGTTTGGATGCCATAATAGTATTCGTAGGGCACATCTCTTTCGCCCAGCAAATCGTGTTCACGACGTGTTTTTCCTGATTCATACTGTGAAGTGATGTTCATGGCTTTGGCGTTGGCATATCGCATACGCCTTGAAACCACACGCGTGATATTAGATGAGATCGCCAGCGCGATAGAACCTGAGCTTTTAAACACTTCTTTCGAAAGTGTTAGCGCAACAGTGTCTTCCACGGCACGTGCCGAAGTGGAATGGGGCGAATCTTCCATCAGCGAGCCTTCACCCAAAAAGTCGAGTTTTCCGAAATATGTTATAATCTGTTCTTCGCCAAAAGCAGTGGTTTTATAAAGCTCCACCTTGCCCGAAACAATGAGAAAAATAAAGGTACGGGAGGTGTTTTCGGCAAAAAGAATGTCTTCTTTGGCATAATTAACTACTTCAGCCTTTTCGGCAATGGTATTGATTTCAGTTTCGTTTAAACCCCTGAAAAGTTCAATGTTTTTGATGAGTTGAATCTTGTCTTTTGTGTCCATGACATTTATTTGTTAATTATTTCACAAATATACATATTGTCTTTGTTACACTGTTCGAAAATGAGAGAAATTTTCGCAAATAATCGTTTCAAAACTGTTTAAAAAATGCTCGTATGAGTTTTCTACTTATTGATTTATCAATACATTTGCAGCCAAATAAACACCCGATAGCATGAAGCAAATCCCCATGGTTGACCTAGTGAGTCAATATCAGAAAATCAAACCTGAAGTAGATGCTGCAATTTTTGAGATACTGTCAAACGCCAGTTTTATAAATGGGCCTGCAGTAAAGCAATTTCAGCAAAGTCTGGAGAAGTATTTGAATATCAAGCATGTAATTCCTTGTGCCAATGGCACCGATGCCTTGCAGGTGGCAATGATGGCTTTAGACTTAAAGCCTGGTGATGAGGTGATTACAACTTCTTTCACATTTATTGCCACCGCAGAAGTGATCGCACTATTAAAACTGACTCCGGTTTTGGTCGATGTTGACAAGGATACTTTTAATATTGATCCGGATGCGATCGAAAAAGCTATTACACCTAAAACAAAAGCTATCGTTCCGGTTCATTTGTTTGGGCAATGTGCTGATATGGATGCTATTATGGAGATAGCGAAAAAGCATAATTTGTATGTGATTGAAGACAATGCACAGGCCATTGGTGCTGACCACACTTCGGCTGATGGCACGATTCGTAAAGCCGGTACAATCGGACATATTGGATGCACTTCTTTCTTTCCATCTAAAAATTTGGGATGTTACGGCGATGGAGGTGCCATTTTTACAAATGATGATGAATTGGCCAAACGCTTGCGCGTGATCGTTAACCACGGCATGGAGGTTCGCTATTATCATGATTCAGTTGGAGTTAACTCTCGGCTCGATAGCATACAGGCTGCCGTGCTCAATATTAAATTGAAACATTTGGATGAGTATGCCAAAGCACGACGCTTTGCTGCTAATTATTATAATAGGGCCTTTGAAAAATCTGATAAACTTAAAACGCCGGTAACTGCCTCTTTCACAAACCATGTGTTTCACCAGTACACCCTTGTTACGCGCAATGTGGACAGGCAGGCATTGATGGATCATCTGCAGTCAAAAGGCATTGCAAGTGCCATTTATTATCCCGTCCCATTACATCTGCAAAAAGCTTATATTGATCCCAGGTACAATCAGGGTGATTTTCCGGTGACAGAAGATCTGTCTCAATCCGTTATTTCATTACCCATACATACCGAATTTGATGAAGAAAGTTTGAAATACGTTACGGATGCAGTTTTGGAGTTTGTCGGGAAGAACTCATAGCATAGTTGAAGTATAGATTTTTAAGCGTCGGGGAGTAATTTCCGGCGTTTTTGATGTCAAAAAGTATTAAAATTTACGGTTGACCATAAAAATTAATACGAATATTTAGGGTTGACCGTAAAGTTTTGTTGCTAAGTAGTAAAAATCATTTAAATGTACCTTAGTTGAACTTATTTCTTTAGGGTGTAGCTCTTCGGCATTCTATTTTATTTCGGGTAAATAACTGGTTTTTTCCTTTACCTTTGTTTAACTAAAACCTCAGCCATGAAACTTATTGAAGTTAAAACCCGTGCCCAAGAGCGTGCTTTTCTGGATGTTGCCCGCGAGATTTACAAAACTGATCCGGTGTGGGTATGTCCGCTCGATAGTACAGTAGCAGGCGTTTTTGATCCAAAAAAGAACAATTTTTTCCGTCATGGAGAGGCGAGCCGCTGGATACTTATGGATGAGACAGGTAAACTGATTGGACGTGTGGCAGCATTTATCAATCGGAAAAAGGCATTTGGTTATGAGCAGCCCACAGGTGGCATGGGGTTTTTTGAATGTATTAACGACCAACAAGCTGCATTTCTTCTTTTTGATCAGTGCAAAGCGTGGTTAAAAGCAAGAGGGATGGAGGCTATGGATGGTCCCATTAATTTTGGTGAAAATGATAATTTCTGGGGCTTGTTGGTCGAAGGTTTTACGCATCCCAGCTTTGGAATGCCGTATAATCCTCCCTATTATGAAACGTTTTTCAGGGCATATGGATTCAATGAATATTTTGAACAGGTGACCAATCATCTGGACCTTACAAAGCAATTTCCAGAGCGATTTTGGAAAATTGCAGGATGGGTACGTAAAAAACCCGGGTTTGACTGGCGTCATTTTGAATGGAAGCAATCGGATAAGTTTATCAAGGATATAAAAGAGATTTATGATGAAGCCTGGCAGTTTCATCAAAATTTTACGCCACTCGAAATCAGCACTATAAAAGCTGAAATGGCACAAACGAAATCTTTTTTAGAGGAGAAATTTATCTGGTTTGTATATCATGAAGAGGAACCTGCAGCATTTTTGGTGATGTTTCCGGATATAAATCAATTATTGAAGCCACTGAAAGGGAAGCTTAATTTTTGGAATAAGCTCAGGTTTTTTTGGTTTACAAAAACAAAAAAAATCGACCGTGCCCGTATTACTATCATGGGTGTGAAACCAAAATTTCAGCGTTTTGGCCTGGAATCGGGGATCTTTTGGGAGATGCAACAAGTGATGGATCAGCCCAAATATCAACATTATAAGGAGATAGAATTGAGTTGGGTAGGTGATTTCAATCCGAAAATGCGAGCCATCCACGAGGCTGTTGGTGCATCATTCGGAAAGCGTCATCGGACTTTTCGTTTGTTGTTTGACCAAACTAAAAACACAGAACAACGGCATAAAGTCATCTAAAAAATGATACTATCCAAGGCCAAGAATCCAGGTGGCCAATGTAAAGTATATCAACACACCACTGATATCTGCCAGCGAAGTGATAAGGGGGGCACTGGCAGTAGCGGGGTCAAGTTTTAGTCGTGTAAAAACAAAAGGTAACAAGAGCCCGATCAGACTTCCGGTAATAACAGTAAGAATCATGGTAAGTGCAACAACCAGCATAATATCAGGAGCTCTGAAACTGGCAATCAGACTTACGCCAATAGCCATAGTAAGGCCTAAAAGCATCGAAACCAGGAACTCTTTTCCCAGTAATTTAAACCAATCAGTTATTTCAACATCGCCTACGGCTAATGAACGGATCATCAGGGTGGCAGATTGTGCGCCTGCATTTCCGCTGCTGGCAATAAGCAAGGGTAGAAAAAATAAGAGCGAAACAACAGAGGTGATGGTACTTTCGAAATGGGCAATGGCTGCTCCTGAAAAAACATTCATAAAAACCAGCACGGTCAGCCAGAAAATTCGCTTCTGATAAAGGTAACTTACCTTGGCTTTCAAAGGATTTACAATGGCATCCTGAAACGAACCAAATTTGTGAAAGTCTTCTGTAGTTTCCTCTTCCACCACATCCATCACATCATCCACAGTAACAATTCCGAGCAATAATCCTTCGGTATCAACAACCGGGAGTGCGACCCTGTCCTGATCCTGAAAGACCCTAATAGCTAGCTCCTGATCGTCAAAAGCACTCAGCGAAACAAAACGCTCGTCCATAAGCTCTCTAATTGTTTGGTCGGGCTCTGCCAGTAATATGTCCCTGATCCGAATGTCATCCACCAATTTCATCTGATTATCAACAACGTAGATGACATTTAAGGTTTCAGAGTCTTTTCCGTATTTCCTGATGTATTCCAGTGTTTGACCTACGGTATGATCGGGTTTAACCCTCACATAATGAGGGGTCATTAATCGGCCAATACTTTCTTCGGGATAGCCAAGCAATTTGATGGTTACCTTACGTTCTTCGGGACTGAGCATTTGAATCAAACGCTGGCTAACCTGCCCGGGTAGTTCTTCGAAAAAGGCAGTTCTGTCATCCGGATCAAGATCATTGAGCAGGCTTGAGAGTTTATGGGCATGATGCGCCAAACCCTCAATCATTTGCTCTTGCTTGTCGATAGTAAGATGTTGAAATGTTTCTTTGGCCTGTTCTCTTGGTAAAAGCCTGAAAAGAATTATATCATCTTCTTCATCGAGGCTTTCTATGATTTCGGAAACATCAACAGGATCCATATCAGCGATCTGCTGACGCAAGGCCTTCCATTCTTTTTTGGAAATTAATTCCTGAAATTGATCAATAATTTCAGTCATGTTTGCACTCCTTACTCTTTTGAGCCGTAAGCAGTGCGAGACCACCCCTTACAGCTTGTTTAAATTAAGTTCTTTCGGTCAGGCTGATCAGGTTCGTCTTCCATGAGTTTGTAGGATTTATATTTGTGGCAAAAGTACGCTTTTTGATTTCAAAAGTGATAGCTGAGGCAATAAAAAAAAGCCGCAGGAAGAATTTTGCGACTTTTTTTAATTAGGGTGAGTATGCTATTTAATCATTTTCAGCGGCCAAAAAGCGTTCTGCTTCCAGCGCAGCCATGCAACCGGTTCCGGCTGCTGTTACGGCCTGCCGGAAAACCTTATCCTGTACATCGCCACAGGCAAAAATACCTGGGATATTAGTTGCCGTGGAATCTGATTTCGTTTTGATATAACCCGTTTCATCCATTTCCAAAACGCCTGCAAACAAATCGCTGTTGGGTTTATGTCCGATGGCTACAAAAAATCCATCTATGTCGATGGTTTTCTCTTCGCGAGTTTTATTGTTGATTAAAACAGCACCTTTGAGTGCTTTTACAAAACCTTTTTCTTCGCCAAAGAGCTCTTTGGTGTTATGATTCCAGAGCACTTCGATATTTGGGGTGTTGAGCACGCGTTTCTGCATGGCTTTGGAAGCGCGTAATTCGTCACGGCGGACAATTAGGTAAACTTTCCGACAGAGTTTGGCCAGATACGTGGCTTCTTCGGCAGCCGTATCGCCACCGCCAACCACGGCAACGTCTTTGCCTTTGTAAAAAAATCCATCGCAGGTAGCACAGGCAGAAACACCGCCACCTTTAAACTTTTCTTCTGACTCAAGACCTAAATACTTGGCTGTGGCACCGGTTGCAATAATCAGTGTTTCCGCCAGCATTTCTTTCCCATCTTCATCCTTAACTTTGAAAGGTCGGGAAGTGGTATCTACTTCCGATATCATTCCCCAACGTGTTTCAGTGCCGAATCGTTCGGCCTGAGCTTTGAGATCTTCCATCATTTCAGGGCCTGTAATTCCTTGTGGATATCCGGGGAAATTTTCTACCTCGGTTGTAGTAGTTAACTGTCCGCCGGGCTGAGTACCCAGATACATAACAGGTTTAAGATCAGCGCGTGCAGCATAAATAGCGGCGGTATATCCGGCCGGGCCTGAGCCAATTATCAGACATTCAATTTTTTCCGGTGTATTGCTCATTTATCTTCAATTTTATGAATTTGGTTTGAGAGTGCTAAAATAATGCCATTTGTTGAAATAATGTTCAGAATTGCTAATTTGCCTGACAAGATGACTTCTTGCCGGGTGATATTTAAGCGATTTACCGGAAGCTGATTTTTTGTCAGCCTGTCTGGCAGTATTTTTTGTTTGCGCAAGTGTTGAGATTGTATTAATTTTGCCTCGCGTTTTCGCAATCGGGGCGTGGTGCAGTTGGCTAGCATTCTTGCATGGGGTGCAAGCGGTCGCCCGTTCGAGTCGGGCCGCTCCGACACATTGAAAATTAAGCGTTTACATCAGATGGTGTAAGCGCTTTTTTTATTGTGGTTGACGCTTGGTTGACTTTTTGTGCCAAACTTACATACATTTTCAATCATAACTAAGTGTCGAAAACTTTCCTGATTTGGTTTGTCTATATCCGCTTTTAAAGGCTTATATCTGTTTATTTTTGCAAGAATTAAAATTATAGAGAAATGAATAAACAAAAAATAATTAGACAGTTTCTTTATGAGTTTGATAGGGAGATTTATCGGAATGAAGGAAAGTGTCTTTTATATAGGAATAAAATAGCGAAAGGAAAATATCGATTTTCACTGTTTAAAGGTGGAGATATTAAATACATGCCAGTTGTTGCGGAAGGCTTTACAGCATTTTTATCACAAAGGTTTGATTGTAGGTTAGGTAAGCTTAAACTTGAGGTTATCTCGAAATATGGTAAACTGGAAGCTTTTGATTTATACCTAAAACGGCAGGTACAACCGATCATCAAGAAACTGACAGATTTACCAGGAAAAATAGATGAACACAAAGCCCTTCAAAAAGCTTTACATGATCATCTTGAAATGGAGAAGGATTTTTTTAAGAAGTCTTCAAAATTTTATGATAGAAGTATTGGAAATCAGGAGAAAAACTTGAAAGAAGAAATAAAAAAGTATGTTGAAGATTATTTTGATTGGGTTAGTGAACAAATCGAAAAACGAAAAGAATCATCTCTTAAAAAGAAAGATGCGATTTCAGAAGAGTTCTTAGAGAGAATAGCTGCTGATTTGGTTACAGATAAGATAATCTTTATGGAAGATAAAGAATTCTTTAAAGGAATTTTTCTTGGCCAACCTTTTGTCAGAAAAGTTAGATGGAATGGAGATGTTAAATATGCTAAGAAAGGGATATTTGCTCTTATCTATCACTTGACGGGCAAAAAAGTGATGGCAAGTGAGGTAAAGGAATATTTTGATCCTTACTCAAAAGACAATTCTTACAAGATAAATGGTGGGCAATATGGTCAAGCATACAAAGAAGGCGATGCTTATTTATTTGTTCCATTTACCGATAGGTGGTTTCCTCGCTAAAAATAGAATCGACAACTCATATCGATTTTACATTCAGCCTGACACAAGCGTTTCATGCTTTTTTGTTATCCTAAATCGACAATTATAGACAAAAAATCGACAATTGTTTCGATTTAAAGTGCAGTAAATCAGAGTTATAAATGTTTTTCGTATATATATTTGCCCAAGATTCATTAAAACATTTATAACATGATTGATGCAAATACACCACTAGCCCTTTTAACTTTAGGGCAGTTTCTGGAGTATCAAAAGACCGAAAGAGAGAAACCGCAGCCACCGACTACTGAATTACCTATGTATCTGAATCCGGTTCAGCTTGCGGATCTGATTGGGTGGAAACTTCAAACCGTTTATCAAAATCATCATAATGGTAAAATTCCAGGTGCAAGAAAAATAGGCGGTCGTCTTTTATTTGACACCAAAACTATTATGGCATGGATTGAAGATAATGCCATAAAAACCAAAGCACAGAAGGTTGATGATTTAGTGGCCTATCAGCCGCGGAATAGAAGTAAAAGGAGATAATCTCATGAAGACGAAGCTGCCCATTTTAAGACAGAATAAGGTAGAGGAATTGGCTGAGGTTTATTTTCAGGGATTTGATGAATTCCAAAGGTTGAACCCAGGATTGCCTGCTGGAATACTTCAGCCAAAGTATGATGAATGGTTTTATGAAAAGCATCTCGTTTTAACCCGGATTAAAAAGCGTTCGCTATGGAAAAGAATATAGGCTTGCAGGACTTAGGTAAACCGGAAACATTTTTGAATCATTTGGATGAACTTTTAAAGGCAGAGAAGAATGATGCCCTTGAAAACATTGGACTTCTAACGGCTAAACCAGCTAATAAATGGATTAAAGAAAGTAGTTTACGCCCGAAACCAAGGATGCTTTTTGGTGAGTTTTGGTTTGAATATGAGTTATGTATTCTGTTCGCAGATACCAATGTTGGCAAATCGATATTGGCTGTTCAAATTGCTGATAGTTTGAGCAAAGGGAGAGGAGTAAACGGTTTTCACCTGGAAGCTGATGGACAGACTGTATTATATTGTGATTTTGAATTATCAGACAAGCAGTTCGAAACACGTTATTCGAACAACTATTCAAATCACTATCAGTTTTCAGAGAACCTCATTCGGATTGAAATAAATCCTAATGCTGAGCTTACTCATCAGAAAACTTTTGAAGAGTATCTTTTCGAGAGTTTGCATCAGACAATTCATACAACAGATGCAAAGGTTTTGATAGTAGATAATATCACCTATTTAAGGAATGCAACTGAAACCGCAAAGGATGCCCTGCCATTGATGAAAAGTTTGAAGGCATTGAAGGCTAAATTTAACCTTTCAATTCTTGCACTTGCACATACTCCAAAAAGAGATTCTTCAAAGCCAATAACGCGAAATGATCTGCAAGGTTCCAAGATGCTGATTAATTTTTGTGATTCAGCTTTTGCGATTGGTGAAAGTCAGGAAGACAAAAACCTAAGATATTTAAAGCAAATAAAAGCACGTAATACAGAAATCATGTATGATACTGAAAACGTTGCCTTATGTCAACTCACAAAGCCTGACAATTTTTTGTTATTCGAGTTTGTCAATTTTGGAGCTGAAAAGAGCCATCTAAAACAGCAATCAGATAATGATCGGGAATCTCTCCGTGAGAAGGCTGTTACTTTAAATCAACAGGGTAAAAGCTATCGGGAAATCGGAAGAGAATTGGGAGTTTCGCATATGAAAGTAAAAAGGTTAATTGATAGTAAATGAAGACTGTAACACATGTAACAGCTGTAACACTTTGTTACATTGTTACAGCTGTTACACCAAATAACTAAACTCTCACATCATGGAAAACTACCGCTTTCAACTTGAAAAAACCAGTAAAAAACACACTTGCCCCAGCTGCGGAAAACGCCGTTTTGTTCGTTTTATCGACACCCAAACAGGGCAATATTTACCCCCGATTTATGGCAGATGCGACCGTGAAGCAAACTGCAATTATTATTTAACCCCCTATGCTGATAGCTATGCAGCGGAGGTATTAAGGCAGGAAAAAGAAAACCAGCCCGCCCAATGGCAACCCCACCCGATACCAGCCCCAAAACCTCAACCACCTGCAAAGCCTGTTTACATTCCTTCAGAAATATTACAAGCCACCCGCACCCGGCCACTAAGCAAAAACACTTTTATTCAAAACCTTGCAACAAATATTCCTTTTCCTTTTGAAATGCCTGATCTTAAAAAAGTAGCTGATCTTTACCAATTAGGAACCCTTGCAAAAGGCTATTTTGCAGGGGCAATAAGCTTTCCTTTTATTGATCAGGAAAACCATGTTCGGGCAATTCAGATCAAACAATTTGATCAGCACAACCATACAACAAAAACAAGCTTTATTCATGCAATTCTGGAGCAACACTTTCAGGAAGAGAAGAAAAACTTACCGAAATGGCTGATAGCTTATAAGCAGCAGGAAAAAAAAGTTTCTTGTCTTTTTGGGGAACATTTACTTACAAGTTTCCCATACAATCCTGTTGCTTTGGTTGAAGCGCCTAAAACTTGCATCTATGCTGCGCTGTATTTTGGGCTTCCTGATAAAGTTGATAATAATCTTATTTGGTTGGGAGTGTATAACTTATCAAGTTTATCCTTTGAAAAAATAAAGGTGTTGGCTGGTAGAAAAGTAGTTTTGTTTCCTGATCTCTCAAAGGATGGCGTTGCATTTAAACTGTGGAGCGAAAAGGCTAAAGCATTTGAAAGCAAAATGCCTGGCACAAGATTTATTGTGAGCGATTTACTTGAACAAAATGCAGGTCAGAAGGATCGTGAAAAAGGACTTGATTTAGCTGATTTCCTGATAGAACAGAATTGGCAATTGACACGAAAACCCCAAACTTCAGAAGATCAAACCAATAAGAATAAAGTTAAAACTGTTGAAACGTTTGGAGAAATCCCTCTAAATAAGAATAACGAGCAGTTATTTCAAACAGAACCCGAAAATACTGCAATATGGGATTTAGAAGCAGTGAATGATTTTTTTGCAACTGCAAAACTGCCAGAGAAACCCATCATGCTTAGTAAAGGAATGATCATTCAAAATCCCGAGAGGTATGTTCAAAGCCATTTAGCTACTGTAAAAAGATACAATGGGATAGGAACTTTTGAACCGTATTTATTAAGATTAATCACACTTAAAAACATGATAGACGATGGAAAAATTAATTTATGTGGGTGAGGATGATGAATTTATCTATTATTCTCTTCATAGTTTGAATATGCAATGGATGTTTAAATTTAGCAAACGAAAACAAACACTATCTGTTGATATGGATAGCGTGGCCTGTTCACTTGGATATAAGGATGCGGTTGATATGATGAGTGATGATAATATGTTAGACTTTCTCAATACATTAAAAGAAGAGTTTGGTAAATGGCCATTTGCTGACCTGACAATTGAAAAGAACAATTAAATACAATTCAAATGAAGGGAAAAAAAGGTTTTGTAAAAGGTAAATCAGGGAATCCGGCAGGCAGACCCCCCGGAAAACCAAATAAGATAACGGCATCAGTACGTACCATGCTTAAAGAGATAATGCATGATGAATTAAGACAATTACCGGTCACCTTGAAATCACTCGAGCCGCGCGAACGCATTGATGCACTTGCTAAACTCTTGCCTTATGTTTTGCCTAAACTGACAGAAGAAAAGGAAGAGATGGCTGAAAGTGAAAACAATGGAAGTTTCGTTGAACTTGTACGTCAGCAGTTTTGTAAAATGGAGGGTACGGTAATCATTCAAACATCAAATGGAAATCATTATGAAACAGTAGAAATCAATGGGGAAACAGGAGAAGAACGAGTTTTGAATTGAAACAGTTTCACTATTTAGCTGCTAAAATTAAGACTCCAGTTTATCCCATCGGTTATAAAACTGCTCGTTGTTTAGTGTGCTGAGGTCAACGATACCGCGGGTTTTGTATTGTTTGATTTTTTCGTGGACTTCGGTTGAGGTTGCGATGTAGTAATCCGGATGGGGGGAATGGTCAGCAGTTAGTTTGTCTCCGTTTAGGTTGACAAAGATGTAGAAGCAGTCTTGCTTTATTTGGTCGGTCATGAGTGGCCAGCCTATGTTTTTCCGCTTGAAAATGGCTTTTACCTGCACTGCAATTCGCTTTTCTCCTTTCTCGGCAAACAGATCGACTGCTTTTGCATTTCCGAGTGTTAGGCCTACAGACCATCCTCTGCGGTATAGTTCTGCTGCTACAAAATATTCTCCTGACAGGCCGGTGTTGTTTCTTGGGATTTCTGCCATGATTGTAGTTTTATGCTTTCATTTTCTTCGGTTCCAAGGCCTCCCGCAACACCTGCTGCAAAAGCAATTCATTTTGTTGCTGACTTGCTTTGATGCTGGCCTCCAATGCATCACAATACTGCATCAACTCATCCAACTGGCTGACGATGCGTTGTTGTTCGGAAAGTGGGGGGAGGGGAATTGGGATAGATTCGATTTTTGTTTTATTCAAATATTTTATCGTAGTGTGAATCGCCGTTTTAGCAACTTCAATGTTTAATAATTTAATGCCATAAACAAGGTACATAGACATTGTTTTTATAATAGGCGTAAAGCAATGTAGTTGTTGATTTGCAACAATATCTTTATCAATAAAACAAACTAAATCAAATCTACCAACACAGCTCATTACAATTGAACCTTTGGGCATTACTCTACAGTTGTATTTTTTGATTTCTTCTAGATTTAATCCAATGTCATTTACTGAATAATCTAGTTTTATGGATTTTTCTGAAAAGTTAGTTTGTGTTATCCACGGAATTGTACCGCTAAATGATTTTGGTTTATCTCTATTAGGAACAATAGAACTTGAAATGTCTCCAATTTTACACCACACCCAATTCTCGGGTATTTCAAAAGGAATTTCCTCTGCAGTGATAGGGGGCAGTGGTTTTTGCTTCTTGATCTTACCTTCTTTTATCAAACGCTCTTTTTCGGCTTTGATTTTTTCCAATAGCACTGAAGCGGGTTCGTCATTGGGGTCTTGTGGCACCAATTTGCCCTGCATGGCCTCACGCAAAAAGGCCTGGCGAAGTTGTTTCACTAAATCAAGTTGGTGGGTGAGTTGGGTGGCTTGATCTTCAAGAATAATTTTAATTTTTTTGAATTCTTCTACGATTTCAAGTTGCTCGTTTACACTCGGCAGTTCTATTTCGTAGTTCAGAAAGAAGACTTCATTTAAATACTTTCGATGTGTGATTCCTGAACTGGCTCTTTCACAAACATCATAGAAATCTTGTGAATTGGTGAATTTATTAAACCATTCGATATTGATTATTGAGAAATCTACATCATATGCCCAAAAGTTGCCTGTAATTATTGCACCTTCAACTTCATCAGGCGCTATACCAAAAGCACCATATCGAGCATCAATTTTCGATAGAACGAATTGACCTGCTTTTAAAACAAATTGTTTCTTAGTTCCAATTTTTTTCCCCTTTTCACTATCCCGAACAGATACGCCTTGATGCTTCGTTTTTATTGTAACACGCTTGTATTCCTTATTATCCTCAATGTCAATTGAGATTTTACTGCGATGCAAAAAGTCTCCAAACTTGTAGGTTCTCCAACTCATATCCCATCTCCTTTTAACTCATTTAATTCTCTATTGATAAACGCTTCCAGTTCCTTCTTGCTTGGGAGTTGTACCATATATTTTGAAACAAAAACTTCATGGGATAATCCTGTTGTGGTGTATTCAACCAGCGCATCGTTTTTGGCGGCACAAAGAATAATACCTACTGGTGGGTTATCACCTACGGTGTGTTCATTTTTTGCGTAATAGTTCAGGTACATATTCATTTGGCCTGCATCGGCATGGTCGAAACTCCCAATTTTTAAATCAATGAGCACATGGCATTTCAGTATGCGGTGATAAAAGACCAAATCGATACGGTAATGTTTGTTGTCGAAAGTAATCCGTTTTTGGCGTGCCTCAAAGCAAAAACCTCTGCCCATCTCAGTTAAAAAATCCTGAAGGTGATTGATGATAGCGGTTTCCAGATCGGTTTCGCTATAGGCTGTTCTTTCTTCGAGACCAATGAATTCCAGGAAATAGGGATTTTTTACCACATCTTCCATTTCAAGTTGCTGGTCGGTTTTTAAGCGTTCAATCACTTGTTTTTTATCTTTTGAGAGACCAGTTCGCTCATAAAGCATGGTGTTGATGGCTCTGCCCAACTCGCGTGCTCCCCAATTGTTTTTAACTGCCTGAATTTCGTAAAAAGAGCGTTTCAGCGGTTCTTTGATATTCAGCAGTTCAATGAAATGAGAAAAACTTAACGTATTTAAGAGCACCTCAGGCTCCGGCGAAAAGGCCTCGTTTTTAGATTCAAGTGATTTTCCCGACACTGTTGGGAATATTCTAAAAAGTTCATTGTTAGTGGTCTGTAATTTTCCCGACACTGTTGAGAAAATTGCGGGGTAAGTCAAATAAAAATCCCGAAAGCGATACAGCTGCGTTTTTGATATGCCTTTGATGTGATTCAGGCGTTGCGCCAAAGATTTGATTGTTTCCTGACCATAGTTTGCTCTGTCGGAGCCATTTTGTTCGTATTCAACGATGTAAAAGCCAATCAGGATGTTTCGCATGGTTAAAGCATTATTAACCTGGCGAACTGCATAGGATTGAAGCTCTTTGTGGGCAAGTTCAATTTGATAAACCAATTCCTCGAAATTCATTTTACTGCTGCTTTTAAGGCGTTCAACAAATCATGGCTTTTAGAAAAACTGCTTTCCAACATTTCCATCAGTTCCGCGCTGCTATATGCAACAGCTTCTTCTTTTTTGGTTGGGTTTTTAATATCCAAATCATAATTGCGGTCAATGATGGATTGGATGTCCACCTTCCAGCTTAGTTCGCTTAACTGGCGGTTGTTCCACCATGCTTTGATCGGGTCAAACTCTTTGAGTTGTAGTGGCCGGGTTTTGTTGTAAGCTTTTTGTCCTTCGGGCAGGCGGTGCTCGTAATACCAAACTTCTTTGGTGGGCGTGCCTTTGGTAAAAAACAAGAGGTTGGTAGCTACCGTGGCATAGGGCTGAAACACGGAGTTGGGTAAACGGATTATGGTGTGCAAGTTACACTCCTCCAAAAGTCTTTGCCTTACACGTTGTTTTACGCCATCACCGGTTAGCGACCCATCGGGTAACACAATGCCAGCACGGCCACCTTGTTTCAGCAAATGAATCATCAAAACCAGAAAGAGGTCGGCACTTTCCTTGGTGCGGAAGTTTTGTGGAAAATTATTTTCGTTGTTGTTGGCGACAATACCCCCAAAAGGCGGATTTGCCAGGATAGCATTTACCCGGTTTTTCTCGGTATAATTGCTTAGGGATTGATCCAAACTATCCCGGAAAGTGATGTTAGGCACTTCTATATCGTGCAAAATCAAGTTTGTGGTTGCCAGCAAATACGGAAGCGGTTTGTATTCCCAGCCAATGATATTTTTGGCAATGCTTTCGCGTTCTTCTACGCTATTGGCCTGTGTTTTCAGATGCTCAATGGCAGCGGTGAGGTAGCCACCTGTTCCGCAACTTGGGTCAAGAATCTTTTCGCCCAATTGCGGATTGATCATTTCGCAGATAAATTCGGTAATGGCTCTTGGGGTATAAAACTCTCCACTTTTGCCGGCACTTTGCAGTTCCTTCAGGATGGTTTCGTAAAGCTCACCAAAAGCATGGCGATCTTTGGCAATGTTAAAGTCAATTTCGTTGAGCTTGTTGAGCACCTTGCGGATATTGATACCGCTTTTCATGTAGTTGTTGTTGCCCTCGAACACTTCACGCACGATCAGGGCACGTTTATTGGCCAGATCATCGCGCATGCCCACTTTCAGGTTTTTGAGCGTTGGAAAGAGTTTTTGGTCAACAAATTGTTGCAGTTCGTCACCCGTTATGCCTTCATCATTACCTGCCCAGGCATCCCAATGCAATTCAGCGGGTATAGGGCTCACATAATCATCGTTGAGTACTTCCAGTTCCTTGTCTTTGTCGGAGAATATTTTGAGAAACAGCATCCATCCCAACTGTTCAATGCGCTGTGCATCACCGTTCAGGCCGGTGTCTTGCCACATGATTCTGCGAATGCCGTCTATGATTCCTTTGAGGTTTGACATTTTTTATTCTCTATTTTTCAGTTTTAATAATTCGTTCTTATATTTTAACAATCCTGCCTGGACTTTTTTGACAGTATCTTCAACTTCTTCCCATAACTCACTAATAAACGACTCGATTTCATCTGAGTTTTTTAATGCCCATTCATCGACCATAAAAGGTTTTTCACTATAAAAATAAACCTTCCATTTATTGTTTTGCTGATCATTTCCAGGAATGATCTCCTGAAATATTTTTTCAAGCACTTTTCTCGTTTCTTCGTCACCAGGAGGGACAGTGCAATAAAAGCTCAATTTACTTGAACGTTTATGAGCATAATTTATCTCGAATAAAAACGATTCTTTACCTATCCAACCATTACCATTTCTTGGCAAAATGCTGTCCAGTTCCGGAGTTATGAAACGGATAAATCCACGACTTTGAGATGTAAGCTCCCAGCCAGAATTTTTAACTTGATTATCGAAAAATGTGCGAAGGTAAGTGATGCTATCTTGCCTGTAGCTGAAAAGTGTGTCTAGCAATGTTTTATGGTTTCTGTATATTTTTCTTGACAATTCGTCAATCTCGCCGTTTTTCATGATGCTGTTTTTAATCAGATGTAAATAATCATTTAAATAAACTTTTATTGATGGGTTTAGGCTTTCTCCAAATACTGTTGTTAACTCATTTAGAATAGATTCTATTTGTTCATATGAAAAAGGAATATACTCTTCATTACTCGGAATATCACCTTCAAGTGTTAGGTAAACAAATGCAAGCGGTTTGCCGCTGAATTCTGTATGTGCTGTATCATAATAGCGCTTTAATTGATTGTTTCCTTCTGATGAATGAATTTTGTTTTCAATTACAACTATGATTTCCTTGAGCTCTATCAGGATGTCAAAATTTAAAAACTCACGCTTTACGTTTGTGAGATCAGTATTCATTTCCTCAATGTCAATAAGGCTCACATTTACCTTTGGAGAAATGAGTGTCTCCCTTAAAAAACGTTTTAAAAATAAATCACCTAATCCGTGACTTTCATTAGGGTCAAGCAACCATGCTAAAAAGTTTGAATGGCGAATTTCATAGTGACCCACTTTCAAAGCATTAAAGATATTAGGTTTGTTTAGTAAAAGTTCCAGTCTGCTTACATCTCTATCGGAAATAAACTCTTTATATTCTTTTTCCAGCGCTTGTTTATTCATTACTTTTTTAATTATTCAGATGCTGTTTATAGCTTATTATTGCTCTGTTGACTATAAATCTTTGTATTTTGAGTAATTGCTTTCATTTTGCCAAAACTCGTAACATCTATTCATTTGAATTGATGGGAAAGCAGGGTCTCCTTTTAGTTTTCGATAGCTCCCAAAACCTAATTCTTCGCATAGTTTGTAAAAACCATCGCCTTCTTCTAGGTTTTTTGACAGCACCAAAGCCGATAATAATGGTCGATCATGATTATGCTCGAATTCTGAAATTTCTCCTAAGATCCTACCTATTTCTTTCCTGTCATAAGGACTTTCCCGGAAATTGAAACCTAAGTTACAATTATCTGAAAGCTCTTGGTAATAGATAAAACCTTGACGTTTTCTTGCCAGTTCAATAAGATAGAGTCTTACATTATTATTCATTATTATCCTGTTTTATAAAGTTCTTTTTCTAATTCTTTAATAGCCTCAATGTATTTGGCTTTGCTGCCAAATTGTTGGATGATTTCTAAAGGAGAACCGTAATCTGTAAGCGGTTTAACTTTTAGAATATCCATGCTTTCGATATTGGTTACACCTTCGTCAGCATATTTGTCGAGCAGGCTTTCCAGTACTTTTCTGGCCTGATCGCCATATTTGGTGAAGTAATCACGCTTTTTCACCCTATTGGCTCTTTCTTTGCGCGTCATTGGAGGCCTGTCGAAAGCCACATGGCAAATCAGGTCGAAGAGGTCAACCTCTCTATTTACTGCATCGCGCAAGGCTTCCACCAATACACCCTGATCTTCCAGTTCTTTAATGATCACCTCTTTTTTGTCGGTGCTGTTCCAGCGAATCAAAAAATCATTCAAAGATGCATATTGACCTTTGATAAGCTCTCTGGTATGGTCTTTTAAACTGGTGGTTATGGGTTTGCCCTCATTATCGAAATACATTTCACGGCTGATCAATACAGAAACATCAACCCCATTGATATAAACCTTTGGTCTGGGATCATGTGCTTTACTGGTTGTGGATTGTGGTTCGGGGTATCGGATTTCAGGCGTGACTTCAATTATTTTCCCTGTTACTTCATCAATGACAGGCGTATCAAAATTTTCTTCTTCATCCACAATTCCACTGAGGTCGGTATCTTCCGAAACTGGTTTTATACGAATTGGATCGCCATCAAAATCTTTATCAGCGAATAAATCAGTGACATTTCTAAAGTCGAGAATTGTGAAGTACATCTTGCCAAACTCCTCGTTAATGCGGGTGCCTCTGCCAACAATCTGTTTAAACTTCGTCATTGATTTTATTTCGGAATCCAGAACGATGACCTTGCAAGTTTGAGCATCTACACCTGTTGTCATCAATTCAGAAGTAGTAGCAATAACAGGGTAGGTTTCTTCGGGATTGATGAAGTTGTCCAATTCCCTTTTTCCTTCATCGTTATCACCCGTAATTTGCATGATGTACTTATAGTTTATAGCTACCAGATCAGCATTGAGATTTGAAAGTGAAAAGCGCATTCGTTCTGCATGATCTATGTCGGTGCAAAAGACGATGGTTTTTGCGAAACGGCCATAGCCTTTCAGAAATTCGGTAAGTTTTCTGGCCACGGTTTGTGTACGTTCTTCAATGACCAGATTTTTGTCAAAGTCTTTTCGGTTGTATATACGGTCTTCAACATCATTTCCATCTATATCCTTTTTTCCTTTTTCGGGGCGATAACCTTCGGCATCAACATTCAGATTTACGCGAACAACGCGATATGGGGCTAAGAAGCCATCATCAATGCCTTGTTTGAGTGAGTAAGTATAAAGCGGGTCGCCAAAATATTCAATATTCGAAACCTCCTTCGTCTCTTTTGGTGTGGCTGTTAAGCCAATATGTGTTGCTTTGTTGAAGTAGGTTAATATTTCTCTCCAGGCACTATCTTCTTTTGCGCTTCCTCTATGGCACTCGTCAATTACAATTAAGTCGAAGAATTCAGGGGAAAACTGTTTGTAGGCGTTCGCTTCTTCATCTGCCCCCGACAAACCTTGGTACAAAGCCAAATAAACTTCATAGCTTTTGTCGATCATGCGGTGTTTCACCGTTGTCATTTTATCCTTGAAGTGTTTGAAATCGCCTCTGCGGGTTTGGTCAATCAATGCGTTACGATCAGCAAGGAAAAGAATCCGCTTTTTCTTACCACTTTTCCACAGGCGGTGAATGATTTGAAAAGCGGTGTAAGTCTTTCCTGTACCAGTTGCCATCACCAGCAGAATTCTGTCTTGACCTTTGGCAATGGCTTCAACAGTTCTGTTTATGGCAATTTGCTGATAGTATCTTGGGTTTCGGCCGCTGGCATCAAAATAGTAATCCTGTGCGACTACTCTCTCAGCTTCAGTCGTTTCAATGCCTTTGTATTTCTTGTATTTCTGCCAGATTTCTTCGGGCGAAGGGAAGCTGTCAATGTCTAATTCTGTTTCAATGTTACCATCAGTAGCTGTGCGGTCATGGAAGACAAATCCATCACCATTGCTGCTAAAAACACAAGGTATGTCAAGAATTTTGGCATATTCCAAAGCCTGTTGAATTCCTGCACCTATTGTATGTTTGTTGTCTTTGGCTTCGACAATTGCTACCGGAATATTTGGCTTGTAGTAAAGAATGTAGTCTGCTCTTTTTCTTGTGCCTCTGGCAGTGAGTTTCCCCCTGACATATATTTTCCCATCTGTAAAAGTTACTTCCTCAAGTAGTTGCGTTGTTTTATCCCATCCGGCCTGTTCAATAGCTGGTGTGATAAATTTGGTGCAAATGTCTCTTTCGGAAAGGCTTTTTTTGTTCATAGGCTTAAGATTTGATAAACCTGCATTGAAACGCTATAGTTAAACGCTTACATGTCGTTATGTGCATCGTTCAAAGCTATTTTAGTCATTCGACTACATTTAAATAATATTCAGAATGTCTTTCCAAAAGTAAAAGCGTTGATTTGTTTCTGCTTCAGGTTCGGGAGATTCCGGTTTACTTAGTATGTTATCAACAAATGCTTTTAAATCAGGGTCGATACTACTCGCATAATCATCAGCCTTATCTTGTTGATTCACTTCTTGAATCTTTGGTGCTAACGAATATTTTACTTCAAGACCATCATCATCAGGCATTAGAATGTCGTCCGGCATTTCCTTGTTTACTAGTGAAGCTAAGGCCTCCACTACAAAATAATAGCGTGGATGCTTGATGACATCCTTGTTTTTGATTAATAAATCAAACACTGTTTCAAAAAGCTTTGTGTCAGTAATTGCTGCCCGAAAAATCGTGTAAAAGTTGTTTTTATAACGATATCCCCCATTTTCAAAGACAATCGGAGCGTTGAATCCCAGTATGTCACTGCGCATCACCCTAATATCATCACGAATAGTCCGTTCAGACACCTTTTTATAAACACCACGTGCTTCACCTAATGCTTCGGTGCACTCCTCACTTAGGCGACCGATTGTCCATTTAACGTATTCGTTTCTTAAACATCTATCAATTGTTTTGTACCTAATCAGTGCATTTAAATTGGTCGGCATAAAAAAATAATTCATTGCAGAAAGACTGCAGTAAGGGTTTATAATATTGGCTCAAATTTAAACTATAAACAGATAAAATGAAAAAGAAAACAGAGATAATTGTGGTTTTAGACCGTTCTGGTTCGATGGATAGTATTAAAGCTGAAACCATCGAAGGATTTAACACCTTTTTACATCACCAAAAATCATTGGAGGAGGAGGCTGTAATAAGCATTGTACAGTTTGATCATGAATTTGAGGTAATTTGTTTAAGAAAGAATATTTCTGAGGTAGGTTTCTTAACCGAAGAATCATATCAACCGCGCGGAACAACTGCATTACTTGATGCTATTGGAAAAACAATAAATGAGACAAAAGATAGAATCACTTCCACGATAAGTGGTAAGACTAAGACGAAAGTAGTATTTGTAATCATTACTGATGGTCACGAAAATAGCAGCAACCTTTACGATCGCTCACAAATTTTTAAACTCATAAGTGATTTTGAAAAGAAGGAAAATTGGCAATTTGTATTTATTGGTGCTAATCAAGATGCGATTGAAGAGGCTTCAAGAATTGGGGTCAATGAAAAAAGGTCATTGACTTTTGTGGCAGATAAAGAAGGAACGAAAAACATGTTTTTTGATGTAAGTATTAATATCATGGAAATGCGTGCTGAAGAAAAAGATTTTGAGTTTAAGGATTCTCAAAGATCTAAGCAGAAAAGATAAATCATTAATGAACAATTAATTTTCTAAAAGATGAAAGAGCCACTTGATTTTTCACCAGCCACACATCAGATTAATGAACTCCTTTATCCGGTAAAGCTTTTGCCAATTCTTGCTGTTTCTTCAGAAGATGAACCAGCTTTTGAAACTAATAGGCACAAGGCAATTATAAATGAAAACACCAAGGAGATAGTGAGTATCGTTAGTAGCAATTATAAGCTATTATCAAACAAAGAAGCAATTGAAAGAGGTAAATCAGCATTCAAAACTCTCTTCCCGAAAGTTGATATTGATGACCTAATACCTTTTAAGGTCATTGCTCCCAATTCGTTGGCTTCATGCCATATTGACTTCATCCATAGGGATGTAAAACTAAGTGATAGTGATTGGGAGCAAGATGCCTGGTTTCCGTTTTTAAGAGTTTCTAATAGCTACAATCGCACTGTAGCTTTTAAACTGGAGCTTGGTTTTGTGCGAGAGCTTTGTAGTAATGGGGTGATATTTCAAAAAGATACTCTTGAAATTAAACAATATCACGACAAAGAGCTTAAAGCAAATTTTATTGAGATTTCAGAACGCTTGAAACAATACGAGAAAGCGTTTGTGGCTCATTTAAATAGACTAAAAACTATCAAGATTGAATCTAAATTGGTCTTTGATGTAGTTTGTAAAGTGTTAAACCTTAAATTTGATGTCAACAACCAAAATCCGAACGTTCGAGATAGAGAGATTGGCAGAAAGGAAAAAACCATGTCTATCATAAATGAAATAACGCAAGCTTATTTTAATGAAATGTCAGGTACAGCTTATGCTGTAATGAATGTTTTATCAGATTTTGTTTCACACCAATCAGACTACAGGTGTATTCCTGGGTTTTTTATAAATCCTGATGTGTATTATCAGAAGGTTGGGGCGTGGATGAGATAGATCATGAAGTTCAATTTATACTTGTGAGTTTTTGCAGAACGAAAACTTTATAAAGAGCTTAAAAGAATTAACTCTTAATTGATTGCACAATGAAAGCTTTAAAAATTTTACTATTCATCGCGTTACTGCCTTTATCAATTTTTCTTTTTGATTTACTTTTCATGTACACTTATTCAATGAGTCAATCACTTAATTTATGGGGGAAAATATTTTTCTTTTTTCCGGTCTTGGGGTTATCATATTATATACCAGTTAAGATTACAGGGTTTATCACATTGCTGAATCCATACCGTTGGTTAAGCATTATCTTGATTATCCCATTTTTTATCATTTGGGTAGGGTACAATATTTATGAATTATGGACAATGCCGATTGATTATGGCTCAATTGTAATTTTTAGGTCATCATATTTTACACTCCTCCTAATAATTATTCTTGTAGCAGGAATTTATGCACCTTTTGAGCTCGAGAATACTGACTAATGAGAACCCTTTTCTTTTCTATAAATCATTAATGAAGTTGAGTTCAATCCAATTAAAAAAATGAAGATCAGCAAGAAATTATCAGCAGAAGAGATGAGGTCGTACCTGAACAACCTGACGGAAACCCTGATGAAAAAGACGGGGCAGGACAAAATGACGGTGCTGAAGAATATGAAAACCCTGCTCAAAAAGAGGAACAGCCGGGAGGAAAAGGAATAATGGCATATTGCTAAAGGAATCAATAGTTGTAAGGATTTCAGCCATACTAAAAAACAATTGGCAACAGAAGTTTATTTTGTTTGATGGCTTATTTCCGATTGTTGATGGTGTTTTTGCTCACAATAGACCTTGCTAAATGTGATAAGTATAAAATAATTGAAATGATCTCGCTAATTTTATGAAAACGTTTTATTTCTATTACTAACCAAAATAAACAAATCATTATGAAGCACTCTAATTTGCAGAAAGCCTTTTCTATTATTCAATTCTTTTTTGTACTTCTTACTGGATGTACAACTGAGAATAAGAAACCTGATTTGAAAGAATATACGATGGCAGGTGATGTATACCATAACCATTTTTTTAATTTCAAGCTAACGATTCCAGTAAACTATATTAAACTCGATGAAGATCAAGTTGACCGAATGAATCTCAACACAGTGGAAATTTTGGAAGGCAGCGATTTTTCGATTGATCAGGTGGGAATGGGTAACAATCAGTTTAATACGATACTAGCTGTTTTCAAATATGAGTTGGGTGCTGGTGTTGACTTTAATCCATCCTTTCAGTTGATAACTCAAAATGTAAAAGATTTTCCTGGTATTAAAAATGGAGGCGATTACTTGTTTCACGTTAGTAAACTTTACGATCAAACGTTTTTTGGACTGGAATCTATTGATGACCGTGCAATAAAAGTGAACATAAATGGCCTGGAGTTTCACAATTTGAATGCTACTTTTGATTTTGCAGGACAGATAATTTATCAAAATTCATATGCAGTAAAAAAAGGGGATTATATTATGAATGGTATTCTTACATTCACTGATGATGTTCAGAAGAACGAATTGGAGGAAATGGTTAAGTCAATAGAATTTTTTAACTAGTCAAATTTATGCTAACTATCATGAAAGTAATTAATTTAATTGGGTTTGCTAGGTATATGTATTTTGGTTTATCATTTATTATTCTTTTGTTCAACCTGTCTGCTTGTTCTGTTTCCATACCTGAAAACGATCTGGAGAAAGAAAATCTTAAAGGTAAAGTGAAATCAGTAAAATCAGAGTATTATTATGCAACTGAGAAATTTGGTGAAGCTGTCAAAGTTGGTAAAGTCAAACCAAAAATCTTGTATGGTCATGCGTTTTACAATTCGTATCAGGAAAAATATGAAATTTTTGATAGAAACGGATTTTTATCTGAGAAATATAGTTATGATACACTTGGAAAAATTAAATCACGAATGATTGTAAAGAGAACTGATCATCCGAAGGTATACGAGAATTTCACTTATAGTTATGATGAAGGAGTAGAAAGCTTGAGTACGGTTGGAACATCAGTTTACGATGCATTGAATAATACACAAATAGAAACTTCGATAATTTTTGGTGATACAATTTGGGTTGACATCTATAAATTTGATAAAGGCAGGAAGATTGAACATAATAACTACTCAAAGGATGGAAGCCGAAATTGGAAGTCAACCTATGAGTACAAGAATAGCGGAAGGCTAATTGTGGAAAATAGTCATGATGAATTTGAAGATATAAGAATAAAAACTTCTTTAGATAAAAGTGGGAATCCTATTCTAATTGAAAGTTCTGATTTTTTTGGAGAATTTAAGACTAAGAAAAAATACGAGTATAATGAATATGGGGATGTTATTTCGTTTAAGTCATACAATAAAAATGGTCATGTCGAATCACATGATACCTTTTCATACGTCTATGATAATGTTGGCAACTGGATTCAGAAAACAGAAAATAATGACGGCAAACCTGTCTATATAACGGAACGAAAAATTGAGTATTATGAGTAAATGATTCGGGTATAAATTACAGTTTTACAATACATTAACATAATTATAAAATGAAAAAAATCACTATATTCTTGGTTCTGGGTGTGTTACTTTTTACTTACTCATTTCGATCACGATCAATGAAGCAATTTGATTCGGGATGCGATATTGCAAAAATATATGAAGCAATCACACCAGACTATGGTGTAAAAGCTATAAATATTTACGGAGAGGTGGAAGATATTTCGGAGCTTTTAGTTCCAACAGAGATTGAGGAAGGTGTTTACGAGGTTCAAATAACTCGAAAAAGCGCTGATTTATATAAAATTGAGCATACCTCGTACTACATTGAAACAAGGTTTTGTTATGAATATGCTACCTTTAGTGATGCTATCCTAAAGGTTAATAACGTTAATGGATATTCAATTGGTAAAGTTTTTTTCGATTAATAGCAATATTTTGATCATGCTCCGTAAGGGAAATTCTAAAAAGCTTGATCAATCAAATTAATCCTTCACTTGCAGCAGCAACAGCATCACGCCCAAAGCTGTCAAGGTAAATATTTGTTGTTTTGAGTTCAGCATGGCCAAGTGCTTCGGAAATAATCTCAACACCAACACCTTTCGATCTGAGCGCCATTGCATAGGAGTGCCTGGAGAAATAACTCGATATCTTTTGTAATGATTCTGGAAATTGCAGGTCTTCAATTTGTGCTATTTCGTTTAATGCTTTGTTATATTTTCCTCTGCGATTGGCTATATGCTTTCGCAGTTTTTCACCTTTATATTCTGGTTTAGTTACAATAGGTAGTAAATAGGACAGGGATGGAAAGTTTGACGCAAACCATTTAAGTAGGTTTTGAATATCTTCATTGATCAAAATTTCAAATGTTGTCTTTGTTTTAGCTCTCGTAAACCGGAGCACCTTAATTTCTTTCCCATCCTTTGATAACTCACTTTGTATATTTTCCTTTTTGAGTAAAGCCATATCAATCCAGTTTATGCCCCTGCAGTAAAATGAAAACATGAATAGGTTTCTTGCTACTTCTAGCCTTTGATTTCCAAAATGATAGTTTTTCAATTTTTGTAAATACTCCACAGGCACGTATCTTTTTCGTGTTTTAACATTTAGTTTGCTGATTTTATAACCATTTTTACCAAAAGGATATGTGCTATGATCCATGACACCATCATTTATTGCGGCATTTAGTATAGTGGCCAGAGTTCTCATATAAACCGAAATACTGGTATCCTTAAGCCCTCTATTATAGCGCAAAAATGAATCAAACTTTTGGATATAGTTTTGTTCTATATCCGGAAATTTAAGTTTTGCAAATTTCACATCAAACAAGGATAGGATCACTAAGGTTGAGCTAAACACTTCGGCATAACCAAATTTCCCATTGCTTTTTAGTTTCTCGATATGGTTTTCAAAATAGTCTTTCAGATTCGCAGAATATCTCTTCGAACGCATTTTTGTTTCAAATTGATTCAGTGTCCAATCAATTCCACGTTTATCAAATTCATTTACAATTTATACTGCCTTTGTTTTAATTTTTGTGAGGACTTCATTTTTCAGCTCATAATCTTTTGTAAGGCGTTTATCTTTAATAAAAAGGTTATATTCATCATTCCACTGCTTAGGCAAACAGCTTAAACCGGTTGAAAACATTTTTCGGGTTTTTTCTTTTGCAACCCGAAGCATGATCGGATTGGTTCCATCTGATAGTTTTTTCCACTTGTACAGTACCATTTCAATTTTTGCCATGATGAATAATTTTTTACAAGTATGTTTCTGATTTATCTTTTGTTATTATCCGGTTGACGCTTGGTTGACTCTTTTTAGCAAATATGACAGTAATTTGTATTTTTATTTGTATAGTCTAAACCACTGCAAATGTATGTAATAATAAGGAAATCTAACAAAAATATAAATAATATTTACTTGCATGGGGTGCAAGCGGTCGCCCGTTCGAGTCGGGCCGCTCCGACAAGTTGAAAATCAAGCGTTTACATCAGATGGTGTAAGCGCTTTTTCTTATTTAGTTGGTTCTTTCAACAAAAATAGCTGCAGTATGGACTGCTAATCCCGTCTTCTTTTCTTGAATTTTTGAAATAATAAAACTCCTTTACAGTTTATATCTTACTTTTGAGCAAACAATATTTTATAATCATGAAAACTAAACACAAAATTCTGATTGCAATTTTGATTCTCCTGATTGCGATACAATTTATCCGCCCTGAGCGAAATATTGAAAATAACCCCAGCCGTTATGATGTTTTTCATAAAAGCGGACAACCAACCGAAATTGTAGCACTTGTGCAATCAGCTTGTTACGACTGCCATTCAAACCGAACTGCCTATCCCTGGTATGCCAGCGTAGCACCCGTTTCGTGGGTGATGGCCAATCATGTGAATGAAGGAAAATCAAAACTAAACTTTAGTGATTGGAAATTGCTGGAGGTAGAAAAGCAGCGTCATGCGCTGGATGAAGTGATTGAAGTGCTCGAGAAGCAGGAGATGCCACTCAATGCTTATCAATGGTTGCATAGCGAAGCAAATTTGGATCAAACCCAGATACAGATGATTATCAATTGGGCAACAGACTTTAAAAAGCAATTGAATTAAATTGAAAAAGCAGGTAAAAAACTTCTACCTGCTTTCATTAGCTAAACCTTGATATTTATTTGATAACAATCAGCTGTCTGGCTATTGCGCCATTTTGATAGCTTACCTCCAGCATGAGTGCATTTTGCTGATAAGGTTTCAAATCAAACTGTATTGCTGTTTTTCCTTCAAGATTAATTTCGTCCAGAAGCTGACCCTGTAAATTATACAAACTTAATATTGAGGCATGTTCACGCATTTTTAGCTGAACAACTCCCTGGCTTGGATTAGGATATACCACTAATTTTTCCGTGCTAATTTCTTTTGTTCCAACGGTAATATACAGATTTACAGGCACAATCATTTCCGGATTTATGGGATCATTGCTGCTGATAATGAGTTCGGCTTGATACATCCCATTTTCCAGCTCGGTTGCATCCAGACAAATCTCGACTAAAATATTTTCACCTGGAGGTACACTTGCATTTTCGGGATTTACGGTGATCCAGTTGTTGCGCAGATAATTGGTTGTAATGTTGAATTCCAGATCAGCTTCACCAGTATTGCTAATTGTCAGGTTGCTGCAATATATTTCATTTCCCGACCAGCTTTGTGTGATTTCATCAGGATCGACAAGAATGGAAGCATATGCTTCTGGCATTGCGATGTGTCCGCTGTGATCATTTGATCCTTTGTAAGTTCCGGCTAAGATGTTGGCAGTTTCAATGTCAACTTCCAGGCGATATGCGTTAATAAATACCGAATCGGTAGGCGAGAAATTTTGTTCATAAGATAAGGCCACAAGTTCAACTAAGCCGTCCCCATCAATATCTCCAAGGTTGGCACCATTCATAAAAGTGAAGCCGGTTGGCCTAAGCGGAAATCCTTCCAATTCACCGCTTCCGTCCATTTTATAGGCATGGATAAATCCCATTCCATCTATCATTAGATTGCTGCCAAATATCAATTCATGCTCACCATCGGCATTGATATCGGCCACACTGATAAAACCTTCCAAACCACCTGATTTGGTGATGGGGAAGTTATCCATCAAGCTGCCATCTGGATTGAAACCGTAGAGCATTGGAGCCACATCTTCGCCGGTGGGTCTGCTCATAAATATACTGTAATTGCCATCACTATTCAGGTCAACCACTGTTGGAGGTGAATAGGTCCAGTAGTTTTCGGGCACGGCAACAGGCCAACCCGCACGATAACTGCCATCCGATTCGCGGGTATAAAATTTGGGTACATCTCCATGTGTTGAGCCAACAATGCTCAGGTTTTCATCACCATCAAAGTCAACCAATAGCGGCGATTGGTATGAAAAACTGTAGGCATCCGAAGCAACAGGAAAACCATTCAAGGCGTTTCCGTTTGCATCAAAAGCGTACATCGTACCATCAGAAATGGCTGTAACTATATCCATAACGCCATCGTTGTTGATGTCGGCTACTGATGGCGTAACAGCTGGAGTACCATCAAGGGTTTGAGGCCAATTGGCACCAAAGCTGCTCCCATCCTGATTGAGAACATGCAAATTATTGGAAGTACGAGTTTGAACAATTATTTCACCTTGGCCGTCGCCATTCATATCAGTAATCACAGGTCCGCAGATGATCCAATGACTTTCGAAACTCAGGGGCCAGCCACTGATGTCGTTTCCAACTGCATCCAGGTAGTAAACTCTGCCGTTGTTTGGAACACCACCTGTAACACATACAATTCCGATGGTGCCATTTCCGTCCATATCAGCTACCGCCGGAGGATAAATGGCTGTTCCGGTAAGGCTTTTCTGCCAAAGCAAACCACCATCTCCTTTATATACATTAAGCCGGTTGAAAGAAGCAGCCAATATTTCATCCTGCCCATCCTGATCGATATCAGCAAGGGTAACACCCCTGAAATTTTTGAAATTTGGGCTTGCTTCCATTTTTTTTGGGAAACCGGGCAATTGTTCTAAAACGGATGCTTTGTTTAGGTTGTTGTCTGCATCAACTGCTTGTGTCATTACTTGACCTGATTCATTCAGATAGGCCTTAAGTGCTTGTTGACCATAGGATTGCATCACAAATACGATGCATAACAGCAGCAATAAGTATAACTTTTTCATGTAATCTGTGTTTTGGGTTAATTTTATTGTTTTCCATAAAGGATGTCGTAAAAGTAAATAAATGTCAGATCAAAGTAAAGAGATCAAATGATTTTTTGAATTGATTTGCGGTCGGGTTTGCCACTCGATAGTTGAGGGATTGATTTTATAAAATAAAGCTCTCTTGGCATTTCAGCGGGTTCCAAAATGTTTTCAAGTAATTGCCAGTATTTAAAAATGTGAGCTGTAACAGGCTGGTCTTCAATAATTAAAATAGCTATTTCGCCGGCGGTTTCATGGGCTTTTCCAATTAGCACAAAAGGTTTACTCAAGTGTTGAGAAAGCTTTTGCTCAATCAGTTGGGGATGGATTTTTAATCCGCCACTGATAATTACTTCATCCCAACGACCTAATATCCGGAAGTTTTGATCAGGAAGCAATTCAACCAAATCGTTGGTGACTAATTTTTTGATCCTCCAATCATCAGCCTGGATGATCAGACATCCCCTTTTATCCTGGGTTAAGTGTATTCCTGTCAAGGGCTTGAAATAGTTTTCTGAATGACTTTCCGTAATTTTCCTCAATGCAATATGGCTCATGGTTTCGGTCATCCCATAAGTATGATAAAAGTTTGTTTTAAAGCTTGTTAGCTTTTGTTCAAGCGACACAGGAATTGCACTTCCACCAATGATAATGGTATTGAAATTGTTAAGCTTTTCAGGATTTTGTTCCATTATTTTTGCCAGCTGAAGTGGAACCATTGCAGCAAAATCAATAGTTTCGTTGAGGTTTTTAACCGGATTACTATCCGTTTCGCCCAAAATGAGATTTAGTTTCCAGATCAGTGCTCTTAGGATCATCATCTTGCCCGCGATATAGCTGGGCGACAAACAAAGAAATGCTTTCATTCCTTCCTGAAAACCAAAAAAATTGCCTGTCATCAGAGCACTTGACTCCATTGCCTGTTTATTCAACCGAAGTTTTTTGGGTGTACCTGTCGAACCTGAGCTTTGTTGCACCAGGGTGTCTTCCTTATCAAACCAGGTTTGCAAAAACCCCACAACTTCCCTGCTTAATTGTGTCGGGAAATCAATTGTCAGGCTGTGTATTGACAAATGAGAATAGATTTTCCCGTTGATGGTTATATGCGAGTTTTTTTGCATCAGTCAAAAGGATTTTGCCAGGGCAGTGCCGGATTGTAATAAAGTGCAGCTTTTTTAATTTCGAGCGGAGAACTGATATTATTGGTATAGAGTTGTCCGGTTCCCAGGCCCTGTGGCATTTTTGTCTTTTTTTCAGAGACCCATTGCGCGATGGCGTTGAGACCAATGTTCGATTCCAGCGCAGAAGTAGCCCACCAGGCTATCTGACGATTTTCAGCTGCTGAAATCCAGCTGTCCGCTACAGTAAATCCACCTATCAGGCTGGGTTTAAGTATGATGTATTGTGGGTTAATACTGTCCAGCAATTCAGCTATCCGGGCTGATTGGATACCAATTAATTCTTCATCCAGTGCAATTGGAATGGGTGTTTTCTGGCAAAGTTTGGCCATAATTTCTGTCTGCCCTGCTTTGATAGGCTGCTCAACAGAATGGATACCGAATGCTGAAAGACGTTCCAGTTTATGCAATGCTTCAGCTGCATTGAAGGCACCATTGGCATCCAGCCGAATTTCTATTGTTTGTGGGCTGAATTGTTTTCTGAGGTTTCTAATCAGTTTCAGTTCTTCTTCAAAGTCAATAGCACCAATCTTGATTTTTATGCAATTGAAACCCGAGTCAATTTTTTCCTGAATTTGGTCGCGCATAAATTCAGTACTGCCCATCCAGATCAGGCCGTTGATTGGGATGCCTGCTTCACCATTCGTGAATTCGTTTTGATGAAAAATTTGGTTTCCGCTTTTATTGAGGTCGGCAAGTGCAGTTTCGAGTCCAAATCTGATCGCAGGAAATTGTGCTCCATTTGTGGTAATCCAGGATTTGTATTCATTAATATGTTGACATAGCTCATCAAGTTCTTTGGGTATATCTATTTCATTATCAATACTTAAGTTTGAAATGATACTCACTTCACCTATTCCTCGAAATTCTGGATGATCCGCTTTCCAAATTTGGATAAACCAGGAATTTTTTTGATGCAACACACCGCGCGAGGTTCCTGCCGGGCGTTTAAATTGCAGGGAATAAAAAAGATAACGTGCTTTTAACATTTTAAATTTGTAAGCCAATACCGTAAACCAAAGTTAACAACAAGGTTTTAAGTGCCAGTTTTTTTAAGAAGGGATCAAGAGCAGCGGTGTTTTTAAGTTTTCTGATTTTCATGAGATCAATAAAAAAAAGTGGGAGCAGTAATAAAACTAAATAAGCTGGCCAGTTGGCCTGAATGATAAGATTGTAAGCAAACAGTGCCAAAAAAGGGATACTCATGAGTGCAGTATGATAGTAAATGGCACCATCAACGCCCAATTTTACCGCCAAGGTTCGTTTGCCTTTGTTTTTATCGTTGGTGTAGTCGCGTATGTTATTGAGGTTGAGCACACCTGTACTAAGCATTCCCATAGTAATGGCCGGAAGCAGCACCGACCATTTCCATGTTTGGGTTGCCAAAAAATAAGTACCTAAAACTGCAACGAGTCCGAAAAAAATAAAGACAAAAAAATCACCAAGTCCCGCGTAGCCATATGGGTTTTTCCCTGTTGTATATTTTATGGCTGCAGCAATGGCAGCTATTCCGAGCGCAATAAACAGCAGTGTTTCAGTCACCTGAAGCTGAACATAATAAAACAACATGATCAGCCCGCTTGCCAAAGAAAGCAGCGAAAAAGAAAGCATCGCTATTTTCATTTCCCTGGCAGTAACTTCTCCTGATTGAACAGTTCTATTGGGGCCCAACCGGTTTTCGTCGTCAGTGCCTTTACTGAAATCGCCGTAATCGTTGGCAAAGTTGGAAAGGATTTGTAGTAAAAGTGTTGTGAGGCCAGCCATTAGCACAGCCTGAAGGTTAAAGGTTTTCTGCGTTGAAGCCACGAAACCTCCCATAGCGATGCTGGCCAATGCCAACGGGAGTGTTCGTAGTCGGGCTGCTTTTACCCATGATTTGAAGCTGGCCATCCGTTATGGGAATTTGGGATATTTATGGAAATCCGGATCCCGTTTCTCCAGAAAAGCATGTTTGCCTTCCTGCGCTTCTTCGGTAAGATAATACAG